>OIWT01000239.1_pt1 | contig 79924 bp, 62 predicted proteins | sample 1587701 | NCBI WGS metagenome assembly OIWT01 (sample SAMEA3888904, study PRJEB22519) | human gut metagenome | biome: human gut; feature: human-associated habitat; material: faeces | place: Denmark | collected 2009
CAACGACCCCGAGATTACAAATCACGTGCTCTGGCCAACTGAGCTAAAGAGGCTTTTTCAATTTAAGCCGTTCCACCAAGGCTGGTGAAACGGCTGCAAATTTAGACATTTATTTTGAAACACAAAAACATTTGTGCTGTTTTTTACTTACCGCGTTGTTTTTCTTTAAATTTCTCCAATTGTTTAGCCAACGCATCCAAACTTAAATCTACAGCTTCTTCAAATGTGTCGCACACCTTCTCGGCATACAAGTCTGAATTAGGAACATAGACTTTAATTCCTGCCTCTTTATTTTTTGCCGTCTCAGGTTTCACGACCTTCAATGACACCTCTACCTTTCTTATTTCATCGCAATACTTTTCTAATTTTGCTGCTTTCTTCTGGATAAAAGCTTGTAACTGCTCCGAAGCATCAAAATGAATTGATTGAATTCTAATTTCCATATAAACCTCCTTTTTTTACGCTCTGGGATGAGCCTGTTTATAAATTTGTTTGAGTTCCTCAAAAGTCGTGTGCGTGTATATCTCTGTAGTGTTCAGACTTTCATGCCCCAGCAACTCCTTCACCACTTCCAAATTGGCATTGTGATTCAACAACGACGTGGCAAACGTGTGCCTGAGCACGTGCGGACTACATTTCTTCAACGTAACGACTTCTGACAATCGTTTCTTTACCACACTTTCTACGAGCTGGCAATACATCCGGTCACCGTTAGGCTTCACGAAAAACGCGCCCGAACTGCGCACCGGGACCGCCACATCTCTTAATCGGACATAAGCGGCAAAGTCTTGATGCAACTCATCTCCGAAAGGTATCAAACGCTGTTTGTTCCTCTTTCCTGTCACCTTCACAATCCTTGCCTCCATGTCGACGTCCTTGTCGTCCAAGCCAATCAGCTCCGACAGGCGCATGCCTGTCACATAAAACGTCTCCACAATCAGGCGGTCGCGCACCCCTACGAAGTCATCGTCCGCCGGCTTGTCATTAAGAAGCCTGTCCATGTCCTGCTCTTTCACAAAAGAGGGCAAGGGCTTTTTCTTCTTAGGTCCCTTCAAGTTCTGCACCGGACTCCGCTTCAGCAATCCGCGAAGGAGCAGAAACCGATAGAACGAGCGCAGGGCACTCAGCTTCCGATTCACCGAAGTTGCCGTATAGGACTCATCCATCAGACTTGTCACCCATTGGCGAACAATGTCCACGTCGATAGCCGTCCACGTCAACCCCGCATCCAGGTTTGTAAAGTAGACTTCGAATTGCCGCAAGTCATCCTCGTAACTTTGCACAGTCCGCGAGGAATAATTACGTTCCACCCGAAGATAATCCAAGAAAGAATCTACCAACATATGAATCATTGCTTAATTCAGCAACGAATATATGGAAATTAGATTATAAATTCAAGAAAATCGCGAAATAATTATTCCTCTATTTGCTGAAGCTTCTGAACGTAAATGGCGCGTTCCATTTTAAGTCTTTTAATCACAGACGGTTTGTCATACTGTTGTCTGTTTCTTAATTCCTTAATCACACCAGTCTTTTCAAATTTTCTTTTAAACTTCTTCAGCGCTTTTTCAATGTTTTCGCCTTCTTTTACAGGTACTACAATCATTTTGTTTTTTGTTTTTATAGAGTTAGTTAATAATTACATGCATTGCAAAGTGGGCGCAAAAATACATATAGTTTCCTTATTTACAAAACATTCCTTCCAATTTTCTGCAAAGTGGAGACAAAAAAGGCTCCCCTTCGTCCTTTCCGGAAGAAGGGGAGCCTCCTATCTTGAATCGATGTGTGCCGAATCGTCCTTATTTAATGTTCGGGTTCAGCTTGTTCCACTCAGAGATGGCGGGGAGAACACCCATGCCGATCACTTCGTCACGCAATTCGCACAAGTGAGCATAGCTCTTGTCCAAAGCTGCTTGCTCTTCTGCCGTGCCGTTCAAAGCCTGGCAGTGGCAGCCATCAGCCGTGATGGAGGTTTCCCATGCCATCATGATATGGTCATATTTCTCATTGGATACGTAAGTACCTGCCGGCCAGCGGAAGGACTTGCCACCCATAGCTGCGGCAATCATTTCGATGGAAACGTATGACGGGCTCTGGAATGAGGAGCGGCCACGCAATGCGATGATGTTGGCACCGCCCTTGGTCACTTTCTGTTGGATTTCAGCCCATTGCTCTTTTGTCAAAGCATCTGTACCGATGATGTCGGTGAGCGGTTTGCCGTTCACTTTGGCTGTAGATGCGAATACGGCCATCTGTTCACCGTGGCCACCGTATGTGCGGCAGTTTTCCACAGCGTCCATGGGCACGCCGAAATGCTTAGCCAGCTCGCTGCGCAGACGGGTGGAGTCGAGAGCTGCCAATGTGGTCACTTGTGAGGGTTTCAGACCGGAATACAACAGCGTAATCAGACCGGTAATATCAGCCGGGTTGAAAATCACGACGATGTGTTTCACGTCCGGGCAATATGCCTTCACGTTCTTGCCGAACTCTTCAGCGATGGCAGCGTTTCCTTTCAGCAAATCCTCACGGGTCATGCCTGCCTTGCGGGCTGCACCTCCTGAGTTTACAATATACTTAGCGCCTGTCAGAGCTTCTTTGATGTCGCTGGTGAAAGTCACGTTCACACCTTCGAAGCCGCAGTGATACAATTCTTCGGCCACACCTTCCAAACCCGGTGCATAGGGATCATACAAACAGATGTTAGGAGTTAAACCCATCATGATGGCTGTCTGAGCCATGTTGGAACCGATCATGCCGGCTGCACCTACAATAGTAAGTTTTTCGTTCGTTAAGAAGTTCATAGTATATCTGTTTTAATTACATATTGTTACTTTTCTGTTCGCAAATTTAGGTATTTATTTGGATTCTATCCTTCAGAAACATATAATAATCTATAAATCTCCGACTCTTCGTCGGAAACGGTGCGCTACGACACGTACCCCCTTCGAAGGGCGTTCGCCTATACCTTATTATATTAAGTAAGTCGCAAGAATTAAATGAATATATCGGCAATTTCTTTGACGCGGACGACGAGGATGACGCAGATTTATAAATCACAGGCTTCGGCATCATGACAGAAATAATCCGGGTTTTCCGCGGCATCCGCGTCGAAAGAATGAATACCGCATGGTATAAGCTAAATATGAACATTTACTTTAACCCAAATCAGTCATTAGACCGCTCAAATGTTCTTTTTTCTAATAAAGCAAAGCTCTTCGGGCATCTTGCCCACTTCTGCCAGCGTCTTGCTCCCCGCCTTGCCTCGACGTAGCCCGCTACGCCTTCTGCAAGTCGAAAAGCAATACGCAAGACATGAGTGGACAATCTACCCAAAGTCTAATGACCGATTTGGGTTAAATGAAGAGACCGTTTTGGATTTCTACAAAAAGTTTATCATGGCTTAATATATTCGTTTTCATGCGGACTTTGGGCGATTTTTTGGCCCTTTTCGCTTCTGTTCTTCGTCAGATAGCCCGTCTTCACAGAAGCGGAAAAGACTCAAAAAAACATCCTGAATCATCACACAACCCATCAAAAACAGACTCTTAGTCCACTTCAATATGTTAATGTTTAGTAAACATCATCACCACCACCGCTGCCTGTCTGCTTCATAGGTAAAGATACGCTCTTCCTTGCCTTCTGTGCAATCTTTGAGCAGGAGCAAGGACCCGCAAGGCACGTCAGGAAAAGTCACGAAAAAGCCTGTGGATGTTTGCTTACCGAGTGTATGCCAGCCTTCGTCATAATAGCGTAACTCATACACATGACCGGGGACGACAAAATTGCCATCGTTCTTGGGAAAAAGCTCCAGGCGAGTGAGTCGTTGAGGCGCGCCGAAATCCATCCCCACGGAATAACCGTCTTGCTGGCTGTAGATGAGCGTGAACGTGTCGCCATCAAATGCACGCTCGGGAGCTTCCATTTTTGCTCCGAAAGCACGACCTTGCAGAATGTTGTCGCCACTGTAAAATGCCAGTTCCATGATTGGCACGTTCGAACCGGGTGCAGACACATAGCGGACATAACGATAAGCCTTGTCGCCGGGTAGCATGAACTCATTACGGAATACAGGCATCGCCTCCAGCGTACACAGCCTGTCTGCCTGCCGGAACATGGAGTCGTTTGCCGCCTCAAAGTAACCTCCCTTCATCCGTCCCCATTGGTTCGTCCAGTGACGTGAGAAGGGATATTTGCGGGTTAATGTCACGGTTTCTGACTGCTGTTTGTCAGGTATAAGGTCGCGATGTCCGTTTGGCAATAGCAAGAAGGGATGTCCCAGTGGAGACAAGGTATCGCTTCTGAAAGTCATGACTTGGTAGACTATGGAATCATTCAGATGACAGAACCGAACTTTACCTTTTTTCACCTGAGTACAATCAATAGGAAACCAGTTACCTCCCGATGAATAAATGCACAAGCACACATCTTCTGCCTCGTTACCCACCGGTAAGGAGACTTCTCCCTGAAAACCATATTGGGCCGACACATCTTCTGTACCAACAAATCTCAAAGCACAAGCGAGTTTCTTATTCGTGACAGGATTTTCTTTTTGCCGGTAAGCAAAACGCCACACCTTGGCAGCACGTTTTTCAAGTGATGCATCCAGTGGATAATCAGCTTCCAGTTTATACAATTTAGGAAAGGTAGAAGCATCCAGTTGGTTGAACTCCCGTGCCACACTATCCCCATCCAGTGCCGTATAAGTATGCCCGCCACATGTCAGAGCTATCCAGTTGTGCCCCATATTGCTGTAATTAGCCCATTGAAATACGCCGTCGCATGCCACAGGTAGCCCTAACGCACGGGCAACAGCACCCAGATAAGCACATCCTTGCATGCACGTCATTACGCCTTGTTTGCGCAGGGTTAACATGTCAAGCACATAAGGGAACTCCGGATTTTCACGGCGTGTTCGTTCCCAGATGGTGTCGCGCAGCAGGGCAAATGCTCTGCGTATATCGGTCACTCCTTCGATGACAGGCGCATATTGCCGGCAGAGCGAGTCGCGCCATCCCATGACCAAGGCTTCATCATTCATACGATAAGGCAAGATATAGTTGCAAAAGTCATCAAATGATACTTCCTCCTGCCAAGGCGCGTCATTCCATGCACGAAAAGCAGCGTCAATGTTGTCTATTAGGAAAGCAGCCTTTACCGTTTGCAAGTCGGGCCGTGCCTCGCGCTCGGCAGGCTTTTCGTCCAGCTCTTTCCACCAATAATTTAGCGTCCGTTTATTTGTTATCACGGTGTCCGAGTGTTGTACACGCCGTTGTATTTCCCGGATGGCACGACTGTCCAGCGTGTAGTGTCCCGGCATGTTGGCAATCAAGAACTTTGCAGCTTCAAGTTTCAACGAATCATCAGCCGATCTGCCATAGTGTTCCAACACGGCAAACAACTCCTTGCGGTTTTCGCCGGCCTTATCCAGTGCAAGTTCCAGCTGTCCGGCTTCCTTGCAGGAGAAAAGCCACAAGCACCCCATCAGAATAACAAATAAAAATCTCATAATTCAATCTTTTCAAAAGTTAATAACTCGTGTCCATACCAATCCATAAACTTCATCCCATAGAATAATGACAATAGCCATCCAGCAGTCATGTCAGGTTCTTCAGGCAAATCGACCGTAAATAGATTCTTTCGGAATGCTCCCAGCAACAACAACCGGTATTTTCGCTCTTCGCCCAACAACAGCCATGGAGTAGACAGGTTGGGCAGGTCATCCACAGCCTGTTGCAATAACACTTTGGCTTTCTCCTTTTCACCGTTCCAATAGGCGATGTAACCCAAACGTGCCCGGTCAGACGGAGTAGCCGATGCCGAAAGCTGCAAGTGCGACAAAGCAGTCCGCAAGGCTCGAAATTGCGTTGTGTCCGTCTGTACCAGTTCTCGTATGTCTGGCAAAGTCAAGACACGGGGCGTCAGCCGCACAGCCTCCACCAAGTGAGGCAGGGCAGTTTGCAGATGGCCATCCCGACAGAGGCATTTCCACAGCCCCAGCCGATAGAGTGAGTTGGCCGGATAGGTTTGTACCAATTCTTCCATCATGAAGCGGGCTTGGCCAGTCTTGCCTGCAGCCAGACAAGCACAGGCTTGCAAGTAGCGTATCTGCACATCGTCAGGCTGTCGGGCTGCAGCATCTGTTAAAGCCGCCAATGCCCGGTGCGCATCGTCTTTCTGTACCGTCTTTTGATGGCAACGGAGGTAGAACAAGCCACGTTGCACCAAATAAGGCACACTGTTTCCTGTTTGTTCCATACAAGCCGCAGCTTTTTCCAATTGGTTTCCCTGAAAGGCTTCCATAGCTTCGACGTGCAGCTTTTCTTTTTGCTTATAGGAATAAACAGATACAGCAAACACCACATAGAAAACCGTTACCAGACCGGGAATCAAATAACGCTTGCGCGGTGCCGGTTCTGTCATGGCAATATCTGACCGTTGCAGATAAGCCAGCATCAGGCAAAGTGTCAGCCAGACAAAAGGCAGATGAAACAAGTTAGCCTGTGTCATTTCTTTCACGCCCACAGCCAGCAGTGTGCAACCTATGGCGCATGTGCCTGTCTCCTTGCGCCGCTTCCACAATTCACGCACGATGCACACGGACAGCAACCCGTAAAGCAGCAATCCCAACCAGCCTTTTTCCGTCAGCAAGAGGACGGGCAGATTGGGAGCAAGATTGGTGTAGGTCTGCGTGCTGTCTTGGTTCAGCACGCGGTCGATAGCCAGCGAATAGCTGCCGTTGCCTTGTCCGAAGAGCGGATACGTACTCTCACGGAAGGCTTCCCATGCTGCTTGTGTCGCACCCACACGTGCCTCAGTGCTTTGCTGTTGCGACACGGTGGCATTCATGCGCAGCGTAGTGTTTGTCTCTTGCGGAAAGCCAATCCACACCACCAGAAAGGCTGCCAGACAGAGCAGAGGTACGCGCACCTTGTCGCGCACGGAACGTACGGCGCACAACCAAGCCAGGACAAAAGTTCCCAGCGCGATGTATGCGCCGCGGGAAAACGAAAGACAGAGCACCACAGCCGTCAGGAAGACGAGCACCGATGCATGGCGGCGTGCCAGGCACAGCCAGCCCAGCAACACGAGCAGCACCTCGGCCCACTGGTTGGTGATGTAGCCCAACGGGCGAAACAGAAAACGGAAATGATACGTGTCAGCAAAGCCAGCCTCCAGCACGGAACGGCGAAACACAAAGAACGTGCACACTGTAATGGCCAGTGCCACAGCAACAGGAACGTAGCTTCCCGTGAAAAGGATGCGTGTCGCCTCCGCGTCGGCAAACAGCCTGCGGGCTGTCAGATAGGCCGCAAGACAAAACACCGAAAAAGAAGCTTGTCGCAAGGCCGGAACAGGACAAGAACCGTAAAGGCAAGAAGCTACGTCACAGGCAGCCAACAAGACTATCACACCATCCACAAGCGACCATCGGCGCAGGGGTGGTACGACGACCAACATTCCTGCAACCAGCAACAAAGCCACCTGCCAGACATCCTGCACCTGGAAGAGCCACAGGCTCATCACCACCAGCAGAAACAGTGCCGCCACGACATGCACGCGGGAGGACGACGTCTCAGCTTCGTTTTCCATAACGGCGTTTCAGCGAAAGGAACAGCTTGGTGAAAAAATACCCCAGCAGGGCCAGAAACATCAGTTGCATCCCGATGTTGCGCAGCAGGGCAAAGGGCGGGGTCAGGCCGTTGGACAGATACATGACAAGTTCCTCCACCTCGGCGGGAAAAGAGCACACAAAACGGTAAAGGAAACTCGGAATGACATAGAAGAAATAGAATGCCATGAACACGTTGACTACCAGTGAGTAGACCAGCAGCCCCCACTTTTCGGCTGTGCGGATTTGCAGCAGGTAAGGCACTTTGTCCACCGGACGACGGCGAATGCGCTTGTACACATAGGCCAGCAGTTCTTTGGAGCGGCTGCGCAAGTTGGGCACGCCCAACAGGTCAGACATAATCCAATAGCCGTCAAACTTGAAAAAGGGATTTAGCGTCATCACAAAGCCGAAGTTCATGATGAGAATGAGGTAGCGCAGGATGTCATTGCCCGTGCAGAAGAAGGCGACGAGCAGCCCCGTCAGGCAAATGGACTGGAAATAAACGCCGGCAATGTTGACCACCAGTCGTTGTTTCCGCCCCAGCTTCCACACCTCGGTCACATCGGTATAGAGCACGGGGAAGTTCAGGTAAAGCCCGAAGCCGATACCACCATGACGGAGGCCAAAGTGCTTGCAGGCGGCAGCATGCCCCAGCTCGTGAAAAAGCGACGACAGCACCACGAACACCAACAGCCCTGTCACGGTATAGATGTTCACCGTGTTGTTGAACACCAACAGCTCATCCGTGTGGAGGAAGAACCACACATCCAGCACCAGCATTACAGCAAAAAGCGTCACCATGAAGGCTTTGTGAAACAGAAAGCTGAATGCATCGGAAAAACGGTCGACAGCCGCAGCCGGAAATAGTTCCTTCTCATAAAGGAAGGTGCGTTTCTTGGCTTTAGGGGCTGTTGTGATGGGGTCGATAAACTTCTTAATTGCCTGCATCACCTGTTCCGGGGTATAGCGTCCTGCCTTTTTGCCCACGTATGCCGCCACGGCAGCATCTGTGTCAGGCTTTTGTTGAAGCTCTTCCAACAGTTCCACCACCGGGAGGCCGGCTTCATAGTAGCGTCCGTTGCAGGAGAGCAGGAAGCGTTTCTCCTGCGTGGAGGACGCCAAGGGATGTATTTGAATGTTCGTGTACATATTCATATTGTGTTGTTTAGTTTGCCTTCAGGATAGCACTGTTAATGTGAGTGTTCACATCGCGACTGTCACGAGAGGTCTTGCGTCCGAAGTCGAACGTGTAAGATATTTTTACATAACCAGTTTGTTGGTTGATACGGCTTACAAGCATCTTCTGATAAGAATATACTTTCGTATCTAATGTGTATTTATAACTACGATGTTTCATAAACAAATTCTCCGCACCTATCTCCACATGCCAATTATTGTAAGCCCATGTTGCAAACAAACCGTAACCGGCTGGAGTCGTGACACTGACCAAGTCTGAGTCCATCGCCTTGGAACGAGTTTTACCATAGGCACTAAACGAAAAATCCTTCCAATAATAATCTGCCTGAAACTTCACAGACAAATTACTTAGTTTGTAAGGTGTATTCTTATAACGTAGATAGAACCATTCTCCATCCATTTTTAAACGGAAATCGTCAGAGAGTTTCCAAGAAGCCGAAAACTCAGCCATGATATTATGAGCCGTCCCGTCGTTGCGCAATGATTCCACAAGCATATTCCCATCCGCATAATAGTCGACAATCCTCAGACGCTTCCCAACCAAATAGTTGGCAGCAGCCTCTATTCCCAACCGACCAAATTGTCCACTATACATAAACATTGCAAGACAAGCATTGGGAAGTTTCCGAAACGGATAACTTTTTTTCAGGTGCAAAGAGTCTACTTGTTGTTCTGCCTTGCTCATTGTTTCCACACTGGGAGCTTCATTTCCCCAATAAATATTGAACATCATTTGTTGATTGTTTGTCGGTCGATAGAGAATACGGGCATTTATACAAGGAAGTATATAACTCTCATGTTTATCTCCATGCAACCTATACTGAATTGACTCCACACCAGGAACCAGTTTTACAGAAAGCTTTTTCCCAAACTTCTGACTATACTCCATCAACAGACGGGAACGCCCCATCCATAAATGTTGCCAAGAAGGGAGATTACCCTCATACAAAGCAGAACTTATCGTATGAAAATGGGTTAAACGCGCAGTAAAACTGTTTTGATGCTTCAGCTGAACGCCATATGATATATCGGCATTCAACTCATAATAATTTTCCTTGGTGTCTGTCAATGTCTCAAACTGATTTTCTGAATAATTATAGCTATATTTATTCCTATTATAATTCCCATATACTTTTGCTTCCAGATATTGCTGATCATTTAAATGAAAATACCCATAAAGTTCGACTCCGGGCATTAAACCAGATTGAGACGTTTGCTGATAACTTTCTCGCTTAGTTTCATTGTCGTTATATTCCAATAAATCACGCCGATAGTTATCCGGAGAATCATTGCGCACCAATGAGATTTTTCCCGTTAGTGTGCGTTTGTCATTTTCATTGGTTATATTTAGTTGAGCATATTGTTGATTGTTTTTTGCGTGGCTGTCCAATGTACTTGATAATCGTTCGGTTTCATGGTCAGAGAATATGAAACGTTCCGACATGTTTTCTTCATCTCCAGTATATTTATTCATGCTATATCCTCCAAACAAGGTATATTGCGTATTTCCGTGCGACAACTTTGCTGCTACATTGTAATCTCCTTTTACATACCCTATATATTGTTTTCCATCTAAAGCAATATACCCTCCACTTTTATAGGTTTTTGTAATAAAATTGATAGCCGCATTATCTGCTATATATTTTCCAGTAGGAATATCATAATACTCAACTTTCTCAATATCTTTTGGTCGTAAATTCTGCACTTCTCTGTAATCTGCTTTTCTTCCGTTTATATAAAGAGCCACTTCACCCCCAAAGGCTTTTACCATACCATTCATACGGTCTACATCCACACCAGGAATCATCATTCTATAAAGCAAATCATAACCTGAAGCTGCATGTTTTATCTGCTTTTTATCCGGATATAACAAAAGCCTATCCTCTAAACGTACAGTAGAAGAGGCTTCCACTGTGACTTCATTCAGAGTCACGCTGTTTGCCTGCAACGTAATGGGCGGAAGTATAGTATCTTGTCGCAGATTGACAGAAAGAGTCTTGGCATTATAGCCTATGGAGGTGACGTGCAGCAAATAGTTGCCCAGATGCTTAGCCGTGAGAGAAAACGTACCTACGCTGTCGGTGCGTGTGCCTTGCACAAAAGTGGAGTCTGTGGTAAGCAGTCGGATGGTGGCATAGGGTAACGGATGTTGGTTGTCTGTCACTATGCCTTTTAGCGTTTGAGCAATAGATGCGTTGCAAAAGAAAAACAACAATACGAATAAGATACTTATTCCTTTCATTTCTTTTTTGCATTTATAAATTGGACAACTCCCGAAGGGTACAATGTTAAAAGATTCGTCTTCCAGCTTGACCGGAATCGTGTAATAAGAAAAAAGATGTATGTTTTCCATTCGTTTTAGGTGTTTTTCTTTCCGTTTGATAGACGCAAAACTATAAAGAGAAATTGTATCACGCAAGAAAAGATAGTATATTTTTTTGATATTTTATTGAGCTATTAAATTAAAGCCATCATAACCATATTGACTGACAAGGGGTAAAATATAGCCAAAGAAAACATCGGAAGAATCTGTTTACAATTTTACATACCATCTCCTCCTTTTCAAAGTAGAATAGGCAGACGCAGCAAACACCATACACAATAAAAAAACACCACCAGACCGGGAATCGGATAACGCTTGCGTGATGCCCAGCGCAAAAACGGCAGGCACGTAGCTTCCCGCGAAAAGGATGCGTGTCGCCTTCGCGTCGGCAAATAGGTTGCGGACAATCAGATAAGCCACTTGCCGGACATCCTGCACCTGAAGGGGGGGGGCAAATCTCATCTTGAACCCCTCACTCCATACACACGACGTCTGGAGAAAAAAGAAACAAATCCGCGTTATCTGCGCCATCCGCGTCTAAAAAATAACAACCGACGTAGCCTTCCTTTCCGTCCGACCACGGAAAGGAGGGTAGCCGAGGACGGAAAGGAATCCGTGGTCGGGCGGAAAGGAGACCGCATGAGCATACTATCAATCAAGCATTTACATCCAAGCGTCGAAAGGCGGGCAAGACAGGGGCGCATTTTCCCAAAAACACCGGTTGCCGGGCGGTCTCCACTGTCCCCGTCGGGCGACCGGAAGCCAAGTGTTGGACCGCTCCATTTTTATGTCTACCTTTGCGGGCAAACTATCTTCATCCCAAAACAAGGAACAATCGAAACACAGCTATGGCCAGAGAGAAAAGTGAAATGCCAGCGGATGATTCCCGGAAAAGAGATTTCGAGGTCTTCTTCCGGGAAAGCTATTCGCGTCTTTATTACTACGCACTCCACTTGATTCCCGACCCGGAGTTGTGCAAGGACATTTTGGGTGAATCTTATTTCTACCTGTGGCAACACATCCCCGATTTTCGCCCGGACACGGCCTTAACCTACATGTACACGCACGTCCACAACCTCTGCATCGACCACATACGCCGCGCAAAACGCCAGGCAGTGCATACGGCTTCTTACCTGCACATGCTACAAGAATGGAATGCCGACGAACACAGAGAAAGTGAACGACGCATCACGATTATCATGGAACTCATCGACCACATGCCACCTATGACACGTACAGTCATGGAGAAATGCTACATCGAAAAGAAACTCTACCGGGAAGTGGCGCAGGAAGTGAACCTGACCGAGAGCGGCGTGCGGAAACACGTGATGAAGGGACTGGACATCATCCGGAGATTTTTTTCTGTTAAATATAAAAAAAGGCAGTAACTAAGCGCACAGCTCATACGTAGTATTAATAAATGAAGGCAACTATGGAAGAACCGAAAAGTACGACAGGACATCAGGCAGAGCAAGACGAAGAGACCCGGCTCCGGTATGAATGCGAGCAGGCCCTGCTGAGAATGCGCTTCAGCCAACCCTCCATCGAGGAAGAATGGGAACGGCAGGAAGCCCGCCTCCGCGCCGCCGAACAGGCAAGGAAGAGGATGCGGCGGCGACGACGGGCATGGGGCGCGGCGATAGGGATTGCAGCCATGGCGACGCTGGTGATTCTCTTCTCGTGGAGGAGAGAGACGGTCCACGGCGCGGACGGAATCATCCTTTGCGAAGCACAACCGACGACAGCCGTCACCGTGGCCGACGACTCCGGCAACCGGCCTGCACGCACGACGGCCATCCGTCCGGGACAATCCCCCGTGAGGCAACGGGGAGCTGTCCTCTCCGCCCGACAGGCCGACTTCACACAGGCACAGCCCGACTCAGCCCACACGACCGTGGTCACCATCCCCCGCGGGACGGTCTACCAAATCAAGTTGAGCGACGGCACACAGGTGTGGATGAACGCCGACAGCCGCCTGCACTTCCCGTCACGTTTCACGGGGACCACGCGCGAAGTGCGTCTGGAAGGAGAAGCCTACTTCCGCGTGGCGAAAGACAAATCCCGCCCGTTCATCATCCGTGCGCATGGCGTGACCACCGAAGTGCTCGGCACGGAGTTCAACCTCCGGGCCTATCCCGGCGCCGAGGCCCATGTCACGCTGGTGGAAGGCTCTGTGAAAATCGGCATGCCGGCCCTCGGGCGCGAAGTCACGCTCCGTCCGGGTCAGGACATCACATGCACCGACAGCAGCTTTGCCATCACGGAAGTGGACACGCGCTACTGCGCGCTGTGGAAAGACGGCCGTCTCTACTTCGACAACGCACCCCTCAAGGAAATCCTCCACGAACTGGGACGATACTACAACCTGACGGTGGAGATGGAAGACGACCCCTACCTGATGCAGACGCGCCTGCATTTCGTGGCCGACAGCAGCGAGACCATCGCGCACATCGTCGAGAACCTCAACCTGTTTGAATACATGTCCGTGAAGTTGGACGGCAAAAAAATAACGGTCACGCGAAAAAATTAGCTTCCGGCAGGGACTAAACGGACAAGTTCTTCGTAGTATTAACGAATCGCAATTAATATTTATAACTATGAGGAACTTGTTTGTATTAGAAGAGAAAAGCATTTTCCGGGCATTCGTGCTGCTGCTGGCCGTGTGGGCGCTAAGCCTGCCGGGGCAACTGACAGCACAGGAACAAAGAGACGGGCTCGCGCTGGCGTGCAAGAACGAGCCCTTGCCGGAAGTGTTGAAGAAAGTAGAAGAACTTTCAGGATTCAAAGTATTGTTCACCTACAACGAGGTGCAGGAATTCAAAGTCACGGTCGACGTGAAAAATGTGTCCATCAAAGAGTTGATGGACAGCATCCTGAAGGATTTCACCCCACCCCTGGACTATCGCATCAAAGGAAACAGCATCACCATCACACGCAAACGCGAGACGCTCTCTCCCGCCTCCCGCAAACTGCTACGAGGTGTCGTCACCGACACACAGGGCAATGCGCTGCCGGGCGTCAACATCCGCACCAACGACAACCTCGCCGTGGGTGTGACCAATGCCGACGGCAAATTTGAAATCAATCTGCCTTCCAGCGGCACGGTCAAGGAAGTCTCGTTCACGTTCATCGGCATGAAGCCAGTCACCGTGGAGTTCAAAGGACGTCCGCTCACCATCCGCATGGAGGACGATGCCCACACCGTGGACGAAGTGGTGGTGACCGGTCTGTTCAACTACCGCGCCTCCAGCTTCACAGGGTCGGCCAAAACATTTACCAAAGACCAACTGCAATCTGTGGGCAACCAGAACCTCATCAAGAGCTTGAGCAACCTCGACCCTTCATTCATCCTGGAAGACAACAATCTCAACGGCTCCAACCCGAACGCCTTCAACGACATCACCATCCGTGGCAACGCCTCCTTCAGCGGCCTGCAAGGCGAATATGACGGCAACCCCAACGAACCGCTCTTCATCCTCGACGGATTCGAGACGACCAGCCAGGCCATCTTCGACCTCGACATGAACCGCGTGGCCTCCGTGACCATCCTGAAAGATGCTGCCGCCAAGGCCATCTACGGTTCGAAAGCTTCCAACGGCGTGGTTGTCGTCGAGACCATCGCCCCGGAGCCGGGACGCCTGCGCCTGACCTACACGGGCGACTTGAACATCGAAGCCCCCGACTTGTCATCCTATGACCTCTGCAACGCGGAAGAGAAACTCCAAGTGGAACTGAACGCCGGACGCTACACGGGGAGCAACCCGGCCAGGCAGCAAGCTCTGACCGAACAATACAATGCGCTGCTGGCCAACATCGCCCGTGGTGTGGACACCTACTGGCTCTCACAGCCTCTACGCACGGGCGTGGGCCAACGCCACTCGGCTTACATGGAAGGCGGCGACGAGCGCATGCGCTACAGCGCGACTTTAAGCTACAACGGCATTGCCGGTGTCATGAAGGGTTCTGACCGTAACACTATCTCGGGCAACATCAAGCTGTCCTACCGCTACAAGAACTTACTGTTCAACAACTCCTTCTCGCTCACAGCCAATACGGCTGACGATTCGCCCTACGGCACCTTCTCCGACTATGTATCGGCCAACCCGTACTACTCCCCGTATGATGAAAACGGGAATCTCGTCAAGGTGCTGGGCACTTACGAAGGAACAAACAGTTCTGTGACTTATTATAACCCGTTGTACAACTCCACCATCGGCACAAAGAACTTCTCCAAGTACACCGAGTACACGGAGAACTTCTACATCGAATGGCGCGCGACGGATTTCCTGCGTTTCACAGGCCGTGTGGGCTACACCTACCAGACCAACAAACGCGAGGATTTCTATCCGGGCGACCACACGATGTTTACCGAATGGACCGGCGACAACTACTTCCTGCGTGGCCAATACTCCATCACAGACGGAGAGTCGAGCACCTTGTCGTCCGACATCACGGCCAACTACACCGGTCAGTTCGGCAAGCACATGTTGCTGGCCAATGCGGCATGGAGCTTGAGCTCCAACACGTCTAATTCCCACGGCATGACAGCTTGGGGATTCCTGAACAACCATGTGGACGACATCTCCTTTGCCCGTCAATATGAGGAGAACGGACGTCCGTCAGGCAGCGAAGCGACATCACGCAGCATCGGCATCACAGGAGCTGTGAACTACTCGTATGACGACCGCTACATGGCAGACTTGTCACTGCGTTACAACGGCTCCTCCGTCTTCGGTTCAGACAACCGCTGGGGTACGTTCTGGTCAGTGGGCTTGGGATGGAATCTCCACAACGAAGATTTCATCAAACGCCTGGGCTTTATCAACCTCATGAAGCTCCGTGCATCCTACGGCTTGACGGGCAACCAGAACTTCAATCCCTATCAGGCCAAAGCTACTTATAACTTCTACAGCGACGTGGTCTATGACAACATCGTGGGTGCTTACCTGATGGCCATGGCCAACGACCAACTGAAGTGGCAACAGACCGCCGACCTGAACATCGGTTTGGACTTGCAGTTGTTCAACAACTTCAACCTTGTCATCGATGTCTACCGCAGCAAGACGAAAGATGCCTTGCTGGCCATGACACTGCCAACCTCCACCGGATTCAGTTCCTATCAGGAAAACTTGGGTAATGTGGAAAACAAAGGTTTTGACGCAACGCTTAGCTGGCGTTTCTTCCGTACCAGCGACTCATGGGCATCACTCAACTTCACCGTGGGGCATAACGTCAACAAGGTAACTGAAATCAATGAAGCACTGCGTTCCTATAATGAAGAACAAGAAAATGACCAAGCCGAAAACAGCACGACTTCACCCATCATCCGCTATGAGGAAGGGCAGTCCATGACCGCCATCTGGGCCGTGAAATCATTGGGTATAGACCCTGCCACCGGCGAAGAGATTTTCTTGAAGAAGGATGGCGTGACGACGACCTACGACTGGAGTGCCGACGACTACATCGTAGCCGGCGACAGCAATCCGAAATACCATGGGAACTTCGGTCTGAGTGGTGAATACAAAGGTTTCGGCTTGACATGCTCGTTCAGCTATGAGCTGGGAGGAGACTACTACAATCAGACCTTAGTCGACCGCGTAGAAAACGTCAACATAGCCAACAACGTGGACCATCGCGTACTAAGCGACACTTGGCAGCAAGTGGGTGACGTGGCTAAATTCAAACATATCTCATACAGTCCCACAACCACCTATCCCACGACACGCTTCATCGAGAAGTACAACGAACTGCAGTTCGCTTCTCTCTCTTGCTACTACGACTTTAAATACGTTTCCTGGCTTCACAAACTGAGAATGGAACGCTTGAAAATCTCGTTCTACATGAACGACCTCTTCCACATTTCCACGGTGAAGACCGAACGCGGACTTAGCTATCCGTATGCCCGTTCGTTCTCCTTATCTCTATCTGCAACATTCTAAACATCGACCAGACTTATGATACACTTACACTCCATTTACATAAAAGGCGCCTGCCTGCTTCTGATGCTGGGCGGAGCGACTTCCTGCAACGACTGGCTGGACGTACAGCCAGCCTCACAGGTGGAAGACACCGAGCTTTTCACCACCGAAAACGGCTTCAAGGAAGCCTTGGCCGGCGTCTACTCCTCCATGGTATCCACTTCGACCTACGGCATGGAAATGACCTTCGGCACAATGGCTGTCTTGGGTCACGAATGGTCAAACTTGCCAAGCAGCAGCGTTGCCGCCAATGCCCAAGCATACGAGACGTTAGCCGAATACGACTACAGCAGCTCCTTGTCTGAAGGGGTGATAGCCAGCATCTGGGCCACTTCCTACAACGGCATAGCCAATGTCAACAACCTGCTCAATCACATTGACACACGACAATCCCTCTTTAGCAACAACAATTATGCCATCATCAAAGGAGAGGCCCTGGCCCTGCGTGCTTTCCTCCACTTCGATTTGTTGCGTTGCTTCGGAGTGAGTTATGCTGTCAATTCCAACATGCCGTCCATCCCCTATTGCACCGACCTGACCTATCGTGTTTTCCCGCAACTCACCGTGCAGGAAGTGGCTGCAAGCATTGAGGCCGACCTGCTGGAAGCCGAGCAGTTGCTCCAGGTAGACCCTATCCTGACCGGAGAGGAAATCACGGAACTGGACGACAACGGCTACTTGATGAACCGCCAGGTGCACCTGAACTACTATGCAGTCAAAGCCTTGCAAGCCCGCCTCTACATGTGGATGCAGCGATATGGCGACGCCGAAGCTGCCGCCGAGGAAGTCATCAACTCCGGTGCGTTCCCTTGGGCTGAGTTGTCTGTCATCAGTGTCGGGCATGACTACGGCTTTGCCACCGAACAAATCTTCGCGCTCAACAACACCACGCTGTCTACGGTCTTCGACACCTACTTCGACCCTGAATCTGACAATGTCAACTTCTCACTGACTTCGACGGCCCTGAGTGAATATTTCGAAAATATAACGACTGACTATCGCTACCTGTACCAATGGCGAAGCGGCACACAAAACGAAGCTGTCAACAACCGTTACCTGCTGAAGTATTCCAACCCAACCATCAATTCAGGAGAAACATTTGAAGAAAGCCCTTATTACAGCAACAAGATGCCGCTAATACGCGTGGGCGAAATGTACCTGATACTGGTCGAATGCCGTTACCGTGAAGGAGGCGACGCCCTTGCCATGCTCAACGAGTTGCGCACGGCACGCTCCTCTTCACCGCTATCCACGCTGCCGACGGACTTCTATGCCCAGCTTATCAATGAATACCGTCGTGAACTGTTTGCCGAGGGGCAGCTCTTCTTCCTCTACAAACGACTTAACCTCACAAACGTATCAGGTTCTGAAGTGGACATGGTCGCCCAACGGGCCTATACCTTCCCGCTTCCGGTGTCGGAAACAGACCCTGCACAACGAGAGAACAATCGATAACCAATCTTTAGCACGATGAATCATGAGAACTAAATACATATATCCTCTTTTGCTGTTTGTCCTGAGTGTGCTGGGACTAAGCAGCTGTGAAGACAATGAAACTCCGGTCTACGACGTGAGCCGCACAGCTTTGAACCTCTGGTTCGGATCTGAGATCTATCCCGTCGACAGTCTCACTTACAACTACTCCTATGCGATGGAAGAGTCTTCTGTGACATTCTATGCTCGCGTTTCCGGCTTACCTGCCGACCACGACCGCACGTTCACACTCGAGATGGTCGACGGCAGTGTCGAAGCTGAAGGCAGTTACCGCACTGAGACTTATACGATACCGGCCGGAGAGATTTTGGCTGAATTCCCCATCTATTTCAATACGACCTTGCTTCAAGACCCCGAATCGTTCACCACGACTGACGGTTACTTATGTTTCCGCCTGGCACCCAACAATGAGTTTGAAACGGGAGCTGAGGAATACAGCGAATTAATCGTACGGCTGCGAAATTATCTGGCCAAACCGGACAATTGGGACAGCGCTGATAATCCGTATTTGTCTTTGAGCTATGTCTTTGGTGCATACAGTCGTGAGAAATACCAGTTTATGATTGACGTATTAGGCATCATGGAATTTGCAATCAATGGAAATGCAACTGTACCTTACGATGAAGAGAACAATGAACTCTCACTCAACTATGCCAACTACCTGCTGCAAACCCTGCAGCTGGCTTTGGAAGAATACAACGCCACGCATGACGAACCTTTACGGGATTCTTCTGGCGCATTAGTAACCTTTTAACCACTGAACACTATGCATAAGATTTTATATTGTCTGCTGACTGCCATATTGGGACTTGCAGGAGTGAGCAGCCTGACGTCCTGTTACGACGACAAAGGGAATTACAATTACATTGACCTGGACGAAGTGGTAATTGACACCACGGGATGCGGTATCCAGTCCGCTTACTCCGTTGGCCGCTACGACCACTTGACCTTGGAACCCAACATCCTGCTCAACGGCCAGCGGGTGAACGACGATGAGAGTGCCCCGCTGGACTACATGTGGACACTCTACACAGCTGCGATGACAACCAGCGGCACACTGGTGCTCGACACCTTGGGATTTGCTCCTGCTTTGGATGCTGACATTACGACTGTGGCTGGCACTTACCGCCTGCAGCTCACCGTGACCCAACGCGACACGGGCGTACAAACCTATCTCCAACTCTCCTGCCAGGTGGAGGAATCCATCACGGCCGGATGGATGTTGCTGTATGAACGGGCCGACCAACCGGGCACATCCGATGTGGGACTGGTTGTGAATACGTTGGTCAAGAAAAACATCACGGCTGCCCAGGAACGGGAGTTCTGGAATCTCTACAGCGCATCCAACCAAGAACCCATCGCAGGCACGCCGGTCCGCATTTTCCGAATGGTCAACGACATGGGCGGTGGCACAGACCCCGTCACCTGCCTGACAACCGAAGACCTCGTGAATGTCAACAACGCCACGTTTGAAAAGACTGCCGACTTCGCAGACTTCTTCTATGCAGCTCCGGCCGTCAAGGCTCCCATCTGGTATGGCACTTCGGGTAGAAGCGCGAGAAGATGCTTCCTCATCAATGACAATGCCGTCTATACGGTCAACTACATGTACACCACCGGCGGAGGAAACTACCTGGGCAACGCGCTTACGGCCGACTTCGGAGAATTGGCCGCATGGGGAAGCGATGTGTCAAACAGTTGCGAGGCCGTGGTCTTTGACCAGACAAACGGACGTTTCTATCATCTCGTGCAATACACGTCACAAATCACCCCCTTTGAAGCACAAAGTCCGACAGCGGGATTTGATGTCAACAATGTCAACGCCACCATCCAGGCAAGCGACTGGGGACGAAGCGACGGCAATGCAGGCTCTGCATACGACTATTTGCTGATGAGAAATGGAAACAACCGCTACCTGGCCATCGCCAATTTCAATGGCAATGCCGCAGACACAAACGTCGGCATCGGGTGGCATGACATCACAAACTCTCCCGGCATTCAAGATGCGACATCCATCACGGCAGCATTCTTAGGAGAATACGTTCTTTATGGCTCAGGCAACAAGGTTTATAATTTGCAATACAATTCCTCTCCAATAGCAACCGAAGCCTGGACAGCTCCGTCAGCTGAAGAAGAAGTCACCTGTGTCCGTCTCCAGAAGTTCTATTATTCGGTGATGATGCTCGCCGGCATTCTTCCCAATCCGAACACCGTCGTCCACATCGCCACGTGGAACGAATCCACACGCGAAGGCAAGCTCTACCAATACACCATCGACCCCGCCACCGGAGCCATCTCCGGCGAACCGCGCATCTACACCGTGCCCGGCAAAGTGGGTGACATGAATTGGAAATATGTCATGGAAATGTAATTAACGCCAAACGCTTATAACTTATGAAACAAAAACTTACCACCCTCTTATTCGCCCTCCTCGCCGTCTGCCTCGGAATGCAGGCGCAGACCGGGGAAAAGGGCATGGCCTTCGAACCTGAAGGCACACTGTTCAAGGACGCCGTGGCCAAGGCCAAGCAAATGAACAAACTCGTGTTCCTCGACTGCTACACGTCGTGGTGCGGACCTTGCAAGATGATGTCGAACACCGTGTTTCCGCAAGAGAAAGTCGGTGCGTACATGAACCCGCGCTTCGTCAACATCAAGATTGACATGGAGAAGGGCGAGGGCGTGGAACTGGCCAAGCGGCTTCAAATCTCCGCCTACCCCACCTTCATCATCTTCAACGGTGACGGCAACGAGATAGGCCGCTTCCTCGGCGGATGCCAGGCCGACGAATTCATCAAGAAAGTGGAGCAGGCCAGCACTGACAACACGTCGGCCGAGATGGACAAGCGCTTTGCCGACGGCGAACGCGACCCGGAATTTCTGAAACAATACCTCAAAACGCTGAGCAGTGCCTACAAGCGCGGCCAATGCAACGACGTGGTTGAAATCCTCCTCGACGGCAAAGCCGAAACATTTGCTGCCGACAAAGAACTTTCCGACATGTTCATACGCCACATCATCGACCCGTTCTGCCCGGCTTTCATCTACACAGCCAAACATCCCGAAGCGCTCATCGCCCAAGTGGGTGAGACACCCGTCCGGATGAAGCTCCACAGCGTCTGGAGCAACTATCCGCGCCAGCTCGTGACGGAAGACGCCGCAGGCAACGTGACGCTCGACAAGGAAAACATGGACCGCTGGCTGGCCTTGATGGAAGAATGCGGCGTGGACGACCGTGAGGAACTGCGCCTCGATGCCCTCTTGGGCTACGCCGAGAAGAAAGCCGACTGGACGGCCTACGCCGGCTATCTGGACGAACTGGCAAAAGCTGTCGACCTCACCGACCTCGAACTGTGCCGCCGCTGCACGCCCGTCGCCAAGGAGTGCAAGGATGAGACTATCCGCAAGGAGACCGCAACCCTGCTGCAACAACGGCTCGACGACCTCAACTCCGGCAAACGCCAACCGCAAACGCGCCAGGGAAACATGGTGCTCAGCGGCAACATGGGCAAAGCGATGGAGATGCTCATCACCAACCTCACGACAGGCGAGATTCCCGGCACAGATAAGAAATGAAAAATGAAGAGTGAAGAATGAAGAGTGCATATAGCTCCATGTGCCGCAAGGCAATTCTTCATTCTACATTCTTCACTCTTCATTTAAAAGCCAACTTTCTGATTTTCATACTCTCACAACATCCTTAACTCCGCCTGACCTTACCCTCCTTTCCGTCCACGCGCGGACTCCTTTCCGTGCTCGGGCGGAAAGGAGGGTAAGGTCGGGCGGAAAGGAAGGCTGGCGAGCCTCCTTTGTTTATAAGCCTTACCTTTTGCCGTTTCCATAGATTTCGTAAATTTGTCGACATCATAAACTGACATAATATGAAAGAATCTATTACCGAACGTATCGGACGTTTGCGCCAATGCCTGCGCGAACAATCCCTATCAGCCTTCATTATCCCCAGCACCGACCCTCATTCGGGCGAATATGTCCCCGACCATTGGAAAACACGTGAATGGGTGTCGGGATTTACCGGCAGCGCCGGCACAGCCGTCATCACACTGGACGATGCGGCCCTCTGGACAGACTCACGCTATTTTCTCCAAGCAGCCGACCAACTCGACGGGACGGGCATCCGCCTGATGAAAGACCGTCTGCCCGACACACCCTCCATCCCCGAATGGCTCGGACAATCACTCTCGCCGGGTGCGGTGGTGGGCGTGGACGGATGGGTGAACACCATCGGGGAGACACAAGCCCTGCGCGAAGCACTCGCCCGGGAAGGACTGACGTTGCGCACCGACTATGACCCCGTCACGAGATTGTGGGACGACCGCCCGGCCCTGCCCAGCACACCGGTGAGCATCCATCCGCTTGAATATGCCGGCGTTGCCTGTCACGAGAAGCTGGCTGCCATCCGCGAAAAGCTCCTCGCCCGCGGGGCTGACGGCATCCTGCTCTCCACGCTGGACGACATCGCCTGGACACTCAACCTGCGCGGCAACGATGTGCACTGCAACCCCGTCTTCGTCAGCTATCTCCTCATCACCTCCCAGGAAAGCATCCTCTACGTCCGCGCAGAGAAGCTCACGACTGAAGTGAAAGCCTACCTCGCGCAGGAAGGCGTCAACACGGAGGACTACGACGACTTGCAGGAAGACCTGCGCGACTATCCATACGCCACGCTCAGCCTCGACCCGGGACGCACGAACGAAGCAGTCCGCCAGGCTGTCAACCCGCTGACCAAAGTGCTGCTTGAAGAATCTCCCGTGCCACTCATGAAGGCTGTGAAGAATGAGGCCGAAATCCGCGGCTTCCATGCAGCCATGCTGCGCGACGGCGTAGCGATGGTGAAGTTTCTGAAATGGCTGGAAGAAGCCGTCCCCCAAGGAAACGAAACGGAGATGAGCATTGACCGCAAGCTCTACGAATGCCGTGCCGAGCAGCCGCTCTTCCGGGGCATCAGCTTCGACACCATCGCCGGCTACAAGGAACACGCAGCCATCGTGCACTACGAGGCTACACCCGAGACCGACAAACACCTCGCACCCGAAGGCCTGCTCCTGCTCGACAGCGGCGCACAGTATGCCGACGGCACGACAGACATCACCCGCACCATCGCCCTGGGCGAAACGACCGACGACGAACGACGCGACTACACGCTCGTGCTCAAAGGACACATCGGCCTGACCCGTGCCTGCTTTCCCCAAGGCACCTGCGGCACACAGCTCGACGTGCTGGCCCGCCAGGCAATGTGGCGCGAAGGGGCCAACTTCCTGCACGGGACGGGACACGGCGTGGGAGCTTATCTGAACGTACACGAAGGCCCTCACCAGATACGCATGAACCATGTGCCCACTCCGCTCCGTCCGGGCATGACCGTGACCGACGAACCGGGCATCTACCGTGCAGGGCGCTACGGCATCCGCACGGAAAACACGCTGCTCGTCGTCCCCTACCGGGAGACGGAGTTTGGCACATTCTACACCTTCGAGCCGCTCACGCTCTGCCCCATCGACACGCGCCCCATCGTACGCTCCATGCTGACAGCTGAAGAAACGGAGTGGCTGAACGCCTACCACCGCATGGTCTACGACCGCCTCTCGCCCCTGCTCGACGAAGAGCACCGCGCCTGGCTCGAAAGCAAAACGAAACAATTGACAATGGACAATTAACAATGGACAATTACGATGCCGCATGGCTAATTGTCAATTATCCATTGTCAATTATCAATTTTAAAAAAAAAAGACTTATGGCACTGATAAAATCCGTAAGGGGCTTCACGCCCCAGATAGGCGAAGACTGCTATCTTTCTGAAAATGCGACAGTGGTGGGAGATGTAGTCATCGGCGACCACTGTAGCATCTGGTTCAACGCCGTGTTGCGCGGCGACGTGAACAGCATCCGCATTGGCAACAATGTGAACATCCAGGACGGCAGCGTCCTGCACACGCTCTACCAGCGCTCCACCATCGAAATCGGCAACTACGTGTCCGTCGGACACAACGTGACCATCCACGGCGCACACGTGGGCGACTACGCCCTCATCGGCATGGGTTCCACGCTGCTCGACAATGCCGTCATCGGCGAAGGGGCCATCGTGGCAGCCGGTGCGCTCGTGCTCAGCAACACGGTCATCCCGCCCCACACGTTATGGGCCGGCGTCCCGGCCAAGTTCGTCAAGGAGGTGTCGCCCGAACAGGCTCAGGGACTCAACAAGAAGATAGCCGACGGCTACCAGATGTATGCCTCCTGGTACAAGGACGAAAAGACGGAATGACCGTCTCCCCGTCCCAAACACGTTTACAATCATTTCTGTCTCATCTCTCAAATCATTTCTTTATGGAACAATACATCTTATCGCTCGACCAAGGCACCAGCAGCTCGCGTGCCATCCTGTTCAATCACAAAGGAGAAATCTGCTCCGTCGCGCAACGTGAATTTCCACAGTATTTTCCCCGTTCGGGCTGGGTGGAACACAATCCTAACGAGATCTGGGCCTCCCAGGCTTCGGTCATCGCCGAAGCCATCACGAAAATCGACGTCAACGGACTCAACATCGCAGGCATCGGCATCACCAACCAGCGTGAGACAACCATCGTGTGGGACATTGATACCGAAGAGCCCATCTACAACGCCATCGTCTGGCAGGACCGGCGCACTTCGGAATACTGCGACAACCTGAAGGCGGAGGGCAAGACAGACTTCATCCGCCAACGCACGGGCCTCATCATCGATGCCTATTTCAGCGCAACAAAAATCAAATGGATTCTGGACAACGTGCCCGAAGCACGCCAGCGTGCCGCAGCCGGGAAACTTCGTTTCGGGACTGTCGACACCTGGCTCATCTGGCGCCTGACACGCGGCGAGGTGCATGTGACCGATGTGTCAAACGCCTCGCGCACCATGCTCTTCAACATCCATACGCTGGACTGGGACGACGAACTGCTGGCCCTCTTTGACATACCTCGCAGCATGATGCCTGAGGTACGTTCTTCCAGCGAAATCTATGCCCACACCAAGACGACCATCTTCGCCCATAAAGTACCCATCGCGGGCATTGCCGGCGACCAGCAGGCTGCTCTCTTCGGGCAACTCTGCACCGAGCCGGGCATGGTGAAAAACACCTACGGCACGGGCTGCTTCATGCTGATGAACAGCGGCCACACACCCATACTCTCCCAAAACAACCTGCTGACCACCATCGCCTGGAAGCTGGGTGGCGAAGTGACCTATGCCCTCGAAGGCAGCATCTTCGTCGCAGGCTCCGTGGTGCAATGGCTGCGCGACGGACTGGGTGTCATCAAGTCATCGTCTGAAGTGGAAGCACTGGCTGCCAGTGTGCCCACGACCGAAGGCGTCTACTTCGTCCCGGCCCTCACCGGCCTGGGCGCACCGTGGTGGGACCAGTATGCACGCGGACAGATTACGGGCATCAGCCGTGGCACGACGGCCGCACACATCGCCCGCGCAGCCCTCGAAGGCATCGCCTTCCAAACGATGGACATCGTGCAGGCCATGGCGGACGATGCCCACCTGACCCTCCGGGAAATCAAGGTGGACGGCGGCGCTTCGCGCAATAATCTCATGATGCAATTCCAGGCCGACATCCTCGGCATCCCCGTCATCCGCCCGGCGACCACCGAGACTACGGCACTCGGCGCCGCTTTCCTGGCCGGACTCGCAACGGGCTACTGGAGCGGACTGGACGAGCTTCGCAGCCTGACGGAGAGCGCACAGCGATTCGAGCCGCACATGGAAGCCGAAAAAATGCAGGCGGCCATCACCGGATGGCGCGATGCCCTGCGGCGCACACTCAGCAACTACGGACGTTAAACCCTCAAAAATTGGACTGATATGGAAGACATCTCTCTTTTCACCCGATGCGTGTTTGAATTCATCGGGACAGCCGTCATGATACTTCTGGGCGACGGTGTCGTGGCTTGTACGACACTCAACAAATCGAAAGGCACAGGCGGTGGCTGGGCCGTCATCACCTTGGCTTGGGGATTCGCAGTGATGTGCGGCGTGTTCATCGCCGGGCCTTATTCGGGCGCACACCTGAACCCGGCAGTCAGCATCGGCTACGCCCTGACGGGCAATCTGGCTTGGAGCGACGTGCCAGGCTACGCCGTGGCACAATTCCTTGGCGCCATGCTGGGCGCTCTCGTGGTCTACTTATTCTACAAAGACCAGTTCGACGCGACTGATGACGCAGACACGAAGTTGGGCGTATTCTGCACCATGCCTGCCATCATGAACCGTCCGCGCAACTTGCTCTGCGAGATTGTGGGCACCTTCCTGCTGATATTTGTCATCCTGTGCTTTTCCACGGACGGAAATGTCGCAGATGTCAAGCTCGGCTCGTCAGGCGCATTCCCTGTGACCATGCTCATCATGGCCATCGGCATGTCGCTGGGCGGCACGACTGGTTATGCCATCAATCCCATGCGCGACCTTCCTCCCCGCATCGTCCATGCCCTGCTGCCCATCAGGGGCAAGCGCGACAGTGGCTGGGGATATGCCTGGGTGCCTGTCATCGGCCCGCTCATCGGATGCGTGCTGGCCGCGTTTGCCTTCCTGCTCCTGTTCTACAATGTCTGACGGGACGGACGAATGGCCACATCAGGACACGACTGCCTGAACACAAGAAGAGGAGAGACATCACACTCGGATGCTCTCCCCCTCTTCATCACTCATTTTTAATAGGTATGCTTACTTATACAGCCTATAGTCTGCAGGGAACTTGTTGCCATAGTTGGCAATCAGAATATTGTCCAACTCCGGACCGCGGGCATTGTGGTGTACGATGACGCCCTCCGGATTGACCAACACGCAATAAGGTATGCCATCAAAATTGTAAAGTCTGTGAATCGGTCCTTCGAAAGCTTTCAGGTCTGAGAGTTGTGTCCACGACATGCCTTCGCTCTCCACGGCCTTTGTCCAGTCGGCCTTACGGGCATCCATCGAGATGCTCACAATGTTGAACCCGTCGGCATGATAAAGGTCATACACTTTCTTCAAGTGGGGGATTTCACCCCGGCAGGGTCCACACCAACTGGCCCAGAACTCCACAAGTGTGAATTTACCCGGCTCGATGCAGTCGGACAGTTTTACGGGATGGCCCTCCACGTCCTGCAAATCGAGGTCGATGTAGGGCGAGCCTACGGCACATGCTTTCACAGAATCGGCCTTAGCCATCACCTGACGCCCCAGCTCCGTGTCTTTCACCTCGGCAGGAAACGTCTGCATCAATTCGCCCAACGTTGTGGCATCGAAACTTCCCAGGCATTCGCTCAACGCATACAATCCGGCCACATTGCCGGCATTCGCACGGACTGCCCCGGCTGCCGTTTCGGCCACGACGGCCTGAAGCGAGTCATAGCTCTGAACGAAAGCCATACAATCGTCAATCGTGCAACCGGCGTCCGTATTCGTGCGCGAGTAGAACTTGCCAGAAACTTCATCGCGTGCTTCACGCGAAGCCATCAGGCGCATCTTATAGTCCATATAGGCTTCTTGCAGTTTCTGCCCTTTCACATCTACCTTGGAATAGTCATAACGTCCGCCATAGGTATTAAAGTCGAGCGGAATACTGTCCAGGCAAGCAGTGATTTCAAATGTCCCGTTTTCCACCAGCAGGGGAATGATGGGGCGCATGTTCACACCCCGCGGGCCCATCATGCTGCGCGTACTGTCGGGGAATATCTTCACCGTAAGCAGTTCGGGCGTGTCCAACTTTCCGGAAAATTCAAACTGCCCGTTTGTTACCACTGTACTGTCGATACCTTCCAGCGCGAAGATGTTCGTGCCGCGACAAAGGTAAACGGTCTTGCCTTCGGCGTCGCCCGTGAGCGTGCCTTTAATCGTGTAGCCTTGCGGTTGGCAGGCTGTGAGGGCTGCTCCTACAGCGAGAAGCACACCCAGAAAGTTTCTTGTTCTCATGTTACATTATTCTGTTTTATAGTTCTGAGTTAGATTCGGATTCATGCTGACAGCATCGTTCGGGAAGGGGAATATCCACATGGGCGACTCCAGCGTGAGGGTAAACACCTGCCCGTTGAAGTCGTGCGTGAAAGTTTCCTCCCAGCCCGAAACCTGATTCCAGCGTTTGCGGTTAATGAAGTTCCACACGGAGTATATGTTTTCGCCGTGCGACGTCTGCTTCAGGCGAGCGATGGCATCGGCTTCTGCCGTCACACGCCCTTCCAGTGGTTCATAGACTTCCGGGGCTATACGGTTCACCCGTATTTTGTCAAGCGCAGCCATCGCGGCGGTATAGTTTCCCTTGTGGATTTCAGCTTCGGCCACGATGAGATACATGTGCGTAGTCTTCATCCCAGCTCCGTTCCAACCGGAATTCATGTCCATCGTAAACTCATAGCCCGACAAGCCTATCATCATCTCCCCATAATCCATCATGTAATCATACATCATGCCTGCCGTAGCCATCTTGTCACGACAGACGTGCCCGTCTTCAAACAAGTTCCAGGCATAGGGCGTGATGGCATCAAGCAGCTCCGTCCGCGGCGTATAGAAAAGGTCCTCGACACACTCCAGACGCGGACGCAAGATGATTTCGTAAGTGTTGCCGATTACTGAGCCCGTGGTGGTGGTCTGCATGGTATTGTAGTCGTCCACTGCCGGATTCAGGGCCAATGCCTGGTTGGCAGCCGTTTCGGCTTCTTCATATTGCTGCATGGAGAGCAGGGCCAATGCCTTCACGGCGTATGCACATGCCTTGTTCACACGCATACAGTTGACGGCCGTCACGGGCAGGGCATCAAGGTCGATGGCTTCCTGCGCATCGGCCAGGATGTGGTCATAGACCTGCTGCACGGTGGCCTTCTCCACGGCTGCCGTGATGTCCAGGTCTTCGGTCATATAAGGGATGCCGGGGTCTTCGGCCGCCGTAGCCGGATTGTAGGCTTTGGCAAACTTGTTCACCAGAAGATAGTGAAAGTAAGCACGCAGCACCAAGGCTTCGCAGCGCAACTGTTTTTTGACCGATTCCTCTCCTTCGGCCTCATCGATGCGCGAGAGAATGGGATTGGCAATAGTGCCGATGATGCCGTAGAAATCGGTATAATCGGAATCGCTCGACGTCAGCTGGGCCATGTTGTCCTGCTGTGTTTCGTCCCAAGTGAGGATGATGGCCGTGCGTGTCTTCGTGGGGTTGCTTATCATGTTGGGGACATTTTCAAACGTATAGAGCATGTCGCCGCACATCATGAACATATCACTGCACCACATGTCGTACTCCGCATTCAGCAGCATCTCCAGTTGCGAGGTAGTGGAAAGCAGGTTCATTCCTTTCGGCTGCAAGTCGGTGAAGTCCGAGCAGGAAGTCGATGCAAACAGGCCTCCCAGCAGCAATGTATATAAAACAGATTTTTTCATAAATGATGGATTTTAGAAATTAACGTTCAGACCGAATATGTAGGAAGTCAGGCTGCGGATGCCCAGCGTCTCAGGGTCGACACCCACCTTATTCTTCACCCACAGATACTTCGGATTGTCTATCTGGAAGCTCAGGCTCAAACGGTTCACACCAATGCGGCTCAACCACTTCTCCGGAAAGGAATAACCCAGCACGATGTTGCGTATCTTCAGGAAATCGGCATCGTGTATGGCGTTGTTGCCATAAGTCGGCTCCGAACCGACACCGGTGGAACCATAGCGACCGAGCCCCGGCGTGTCGGTGGGGTTTTCGAGCGTCCATGCATTCAGGAAATAACTGGGCATTGCCTTATAAGGCATGGAGTTTTTAAGCACTTCCTCTTCGGCCAAGGCACGCATCTTGTGACCTCCATAATAGGCCATGAGCACACTCAGGCTGATGCCGTTCCAAGTGAATGTATTGTCCACGCCCATTACCACCTTCGGGTCGCTCTGCCCGGAAAACTCCAGAATATCAATGCTGTGGCTGGACGCCGAATGTGACGTGTTGCCGTCTTCGACATACCACAAAGTCACTCCTTGCGAACCTTCCTGGTCGCTGATGCCGGCAAACCGATAAGACCACAGGGCATTGACCGGATAGCCCGTGCGATAGGGCGTTTCAATCAACTGGTAGGCCGTCGTCGCAGGATTCTCCACACTGGTCACCACGTTCTTGTTGTGTGAAAATGTGAGGCTGGTGTTCCAACTGAACCCCTCGCGCCGGTGACTGCGAAACCAATCGTAACTCAACGACAGTTCCACACCCCGGTTGCGTATGCTGGCCGTATTCATGAACATGGAGGAGAAGCCGGTCGTCGGGTCGAGTGAACGATTGGAAAAGATGTCTTTTCCTATTTTGTTATAATAGTCCAAAGAACCGCTCAGGCGGTTGTCAAAGAGCGCGAAGTCTACTCCCACGTTGGTGGTGCGGCTCTGTTCCCACTTCAAATTCGGATTGGCCGGACTTTCCACCACACCGTAGGGCAAGTTGGTATATGAGTTCACATTGGTCGATGTAGCCGTCATGTAGCTGGTGGCATCCTGATAGATATTACCCGTCACACCATAGCTCACGCGCAGTTTCAGGAAATTGACCCAATCAACCGACTCCATGAACTGCTCCTGATGTGCATTCCAGCCTGCTCCCACCGACCACAACGGGCGGCCGCGGAATTTGGCATTCAGTCCATAGACGTCGGCATAGTCCTTGCGATAGGAAGCAAATACATTGTACTTGTCGTCATACGTGTAGGTCAGGTTGGCATAGCCGGACGCATAATGGTGAAACTCCTCCACCACCGGACTCATGCTGTCGCGGAAATAAGGGTCAAACACAAACTGCTGTGCGGGATAGCCGCCACCGGCCAGCATGTAATAGGGGCCATATTTCATCTGGCTGAGCGTACCGAAATCCACGGTATGCGTCGAGCTGTTTTGCAACTGGTCGTCGTAGCCCAGCATCAGCGCGTTCGTCCCCCGGTATTTTGTCTCCCGAAACTCCAGTCCGGCAAGGGCATTGATGGCGTGTTTGCCGAAGGTGTTCGAATAGTTGGCCTGCACACGGCCCGTCCAGTAACGGCCGTCGGTGTTCGTGGCCCGGAAGAGGCCGCCGGTAGTCGGGGTCATGTAGGTCACGTTACCCTCGGAATCCAGCGTCGAATAGGCATTGAGGATACTGCGTGCCACGTGGCTCTGCTCGTTGGCATACCACTCGGTAGTGGTGTGGTCGGTCTCATAGACAAACTGTGTGTTCAGCGTGAGCCCTTTCAACGGTTTGAAAAGCAGGTCGAGATGGTAGCGCATGTGTTGGCGGTCTTCCTTCTGCACATTGTTCTTAAACTCTTCCACGATGTTCACGCCCAAGTCGGAAGTGCCTTCGGGGACAGTCCAATAGCGGTTACCGTCATACCAGTAATAGAACAGATTGGGCGAACCGTCTTCCTTGTACAGGCTCTCATAGGCGGGCACGGCCCACGGGTTGGTATAAGAAGCATTGTAATCGTAACCCGGCTCTTTTGAACGGTCGAGCACGGCATTGACGCTGAACGCAGCAGTAAGCCAGGAGGTCACATCGTAGATGCCCTTATAGTTCACTGTCAGTTGGTTTTGGTTGGAGTTGAGTTGACCGCTATTGTCGTGCTTGTAGTTCAGCACCAGGTTGCTTTGGAATTTGTCCGAGCGGCTGCGCACGGCTAAATTGTATTGCTGGACAATCTGATTCCTGTAGATAGCATCCCCATACTCTTTCGCAAAGTTGTTCTGCTTGAGACGGTCGAGCTCGGCCTGCACGTCATCATACGAGATTTCACCCTGTGCCAAGCGGTAATATGCATATTGGATGGGCGAAATGGGCGACGTTCCGCCGTTGAGATTCGACGTGGTCGAACCGATGGGGTCGGCCACCTCGCCGTCGTTGTTAAAATAATAGTAGTCCCAATAACCGGCCTCAACGTCCACCTGTTGCGCGGGAGTCATGTAAAAGTTGGCTGCATAGTCCATGTTCTTTTTCTCGTAAACGGTAAGGTTGGTGGAAAAGTCAATGTCTATCTTCCCTTTCTCCTTGGCGCTCTTCGTCGTGACCACAATGATTCCGTTGGCCGCACGTGCACCGTAGATGGCCGCAGCCGCGGCATCCTTCAGCACGTTCACACTCTCGATGTCGTAGGGATTGAGGTCGTCGATACTGCCTTCAATGGGGATTCCGTCCACCACGAGCAACGGGTCGGTCTCGGCATAGAGCGAACTGGTGCCACGGATGGTGGTCTTGCCGCCGTAGGTCGTGAGACCGGCCACACGCCCCTCCAGGTTGGAAAGCAGGCTGGGACTGTAGCGTTCCTCCAGCTTGTCGGCACGGATAGTGGTCACCGAACCGGTCATCTTCTCCTTGGCAATGTCCTGATAACCCGTCACCACGATTTCGTTCATCATGCCGGCGTCTTCTTCCAGATGAAACACAGTGTCCGAACCGAGCTTCACGTCGCGCTCGATGGTTTTCTTGCCGATGTAAGAAATCAGCAGGGTTATTTTACCCCCCCCCTTCACATTTTGCAACACGAAGTTACCGTCCACATCCGTAGCGATACCTTGATTGGTATCTTTCACACGCACGGCAGCACCGATGACCGGGTCGCCATTCTCGTCAAGCACTTTTCCTCTCACCATGCCGCGCTGCTGAGGTCCGGACTGTGCCGTGCGGCGCACGATGGTGTAGATGCCGTCCTTCACTTCGTAGGTGAGCTGCGTGCCTGCCAGCAGCGTGTCGAGCACACGGGCGATGTCCGTCTGGCTGAACTCGCCACCCCGGCAACGGATGCGCGCAGCCACATCGGCGTTGTAGACCAACTGGATGTTACTCGTCTTCATGATTTGCTGGAAAGCCTGGTCCAGCGTGCCTTGCCCGATGCGGACCGTCACTGTCTGCGCCATCATCTCTGCCGGCCCGGCAAGGAACAGCCCCACAGCACATGCGCTCAGAAAAGCGCGTAATTGTTTCTTTCTCATAATCTATATATTAATGTAAAAATTAATTCGTCACAAGGATGTTCTCGCCGCGGATGACGAAGCGGATGCCCGCCGCACGTTCGTAGCTGTTGAGCAAGACGCGGATGTCGTCGCCGCGGTAGAGACGGCCTGATAGGCGGATGTCGCGCAAGCTGTCGTCGGCAAACACAGGATGGAAGTCATACCAGCGCGAGAGCGTGGTCAGGATGTCCTCCAGCGACTGGTTGCGGAAGACAAACTGATGGTCGACCCAGGCCGTGTAGACGGACACATCCACCGTCTGCACGTCGACCGTCCCGCCGGCCTCGTCAAACGTCAGCTGCTGCGAGGGGCGCACGTCGTAGTCGCGTCCGTCAGGCGTGTGGAAACGGATGCGGCCCTCGACCAGCGTGGCGGCCAGCGGCGTGCCGGCATAGTCGGTCAGATTGAAGCGTGTGCCGAGCACGCGGACATCACCCCGCCCCGTGGAGACCACAAAAGGATGTGCCTCGTCATGCGCCACGTCGAAAAACACTTCGCCCTTCACATAGACACGGCGCTCGCCTCCCCCGAAAGTCTCCGGGAAACGGAGTTCCGACTCGGCATTGAGCCAGACACGCGTGCCGTCGGCCAACTCGTAGCGAAACTCGCCTCCGCGCGGGATGGACAGCGTGTTGTAGCGCACGGCGACCGTGTCGGCCAAGGCCATGGACACGGAGTCAAGCAGCCGGTCGACAACCCGGTGGTCACCGCCCGTGACATCTATCTGCTGCCCGTCAGCCAACGTGAGTATCGCCTTGGCCTCTCCGGGCACAATGGTCATCGCCGTCTGCTGTGTGCTGTCGCCCGCGAGACGCCGTGCAGAACGGGGCACAGCCAGGAACAGCAAGGCCACGACTGCTGCCACACCGGCCCACACGGAAGCACGACGCAGAAACAGGCGAAGCATGCGGCGCTGCTGCGTCCGGCGGAAGCGTGCGACCATCCGCTCACCATAATCCTCACGTTCGAGACGGAGCATCGCCGAAACGAGGTCCAGCCGTTTGACTTCTTCATACGTAGCGGCGTTACGCCCGTCGGACAGCCATGCTTGCAACGCGGCTTCCTCTTCGGGCGCGAGCGTGTCGCCCAATATCTTGCGTGCGATGAGTTTGGATATGTCAGTCGTTGTTTTCATCTCCTTTTTCATGATTCATTTTCCATATAGACGGTGCAAAGGAACAAATCGTATGACATCACCCCTCAATTTTAACATTTGAAATTTCTCCAGACCTCCCAACCCCTCCCAACCTCCCCCCGAAGGGGAGGCTTTTCCCTTTGTCATTTAAGCCCAAAGAGTTTGAACGAATGTGCTAATGACCTATTGGGGCTGAAAAAGCCTTGGAGGGGCGGTGACCTGGCCTTCCTTTCCGCCCGCGCACGGAGTCCTTTCCGTCCTCGCTTACCCTCCTTTCCGTGGTCGGACGGCATTAAGGGGCATCGGACACGAGGTTATGAGGAGACTGGCCAGGCATCAAACATCCAGATGCGGACGACGCAGGAGGCTGTGTCGAAACGAAAGAACCGTGAATGACAAAGCCTTGTATTTCAATATTTATCCAAGCGGGCGTACAGAACGTACGTTTCCACAACGTCTATTTTGACACGTCTTCTTGCAAGGGCGGAGAAGGACGTCCGAGGCCTCCTTCCTAAGAAATAATGCGACATCAGTGCCCTTTGCGACGATGCCGGACGCAGCGGGAAAATCCTCCGAAAAGCCTGCGACTTCAGGGAAAATCACCACTTTTAGGTATTGCGGCAGTGCGTTAGACCACAAAACGGGCCGTCATAGGGACGACAAATCACTATTTTACGGTATTGTGCACGGTCTGTGCGCAGTCTATTTTTGCGCCATATAAACAGTACGTCTAAACAGATAATAATAATAAACATGAAGATTCATTTCAGACTGACGACATGGGCGCTACTGGCGATCACCACGCTCCCGCTGGCCGCACAGAGCGAGGGCGATTCGCTCATGCTCGACGACCAGGAACTGGAGGCCATCGAGGTCGTGGCGAAGTCCAAGGCCCGCAAGCTCCAAGAACAGGCATACGCCATCTCCGTAATCGACCTGAAAAACCGCTACACGGCAGCTTCGCCCCTGAACAAGGTGCTCAACACGGTGACGAGCGTGCGTGTGCGGGAAGACGGAGGCGTGGGCAGTAACTATACGTTCGCGATGAACGGCTTCTCGGGCAACCAGGTGAAATTCTTCCTCGACGGCATCCCGATGGACAACTTCGGCTCAAGCTTCAACCTGGCCAACTTCTCGGCCAACATCGCCGAGCGTGTGGAAGTCTACAAGGGCGTGCTACCCGTGAGCCTGGGTGCCGATGCGCTGGGCGGGGCTGTCAACATCGTCACGCGCGTCAATGCCAACTACCTCGAAGCGACATACAGCGTCGGTTCGTTCAACACGCACAAGGTCAGCCTGGCCGGGGCCTACACGAACACCAGCACGGGCTTCACCTTCCGCGCCAACGCATTCTTCAACTACTCGGACAATGACTACAAGGTCTACGCCCCCATCGTCGACCTCTCGACGGGCCGCAGCCTGGGCGACGCCTGGGTGAAGCGTTTCAACGATGCCTACTATTCGGCCGGCCTGAAGATGGAGACCGGAGTTATAGCCAAACCCTGGGCCGACCAGCTGCTCGTCGGTGTCATCCTCTCGGGCAACGACAAGCACATCCAGACGGGCGCGACGATGGACGCCGTCTACGGGCGGGTGAAGTCGCGGAGCTACAGCCTCATCCCCACCCTACGCTACAAGAAGACGAACCTCTTCACGCCGGGACTCGACCTGAGCCTCTACGCAACCTACAACGTCGTGAACACCTACAACGTCGACACCGCAGCCGTCGACTACAACTGGCTGGGAGAGTCCGTCCCGAGCACGAGCCGCGGCGAAGGCTACCTCACCGACGCCCTCATCAAGGAACGCCAATGGCAGGCGAACGCCAACCTGAACTACCTCATCGACGACCACCAGAGCGTCACGCTGAACCACATCGTGACATCGATGGACCACAAGCAGAACGACCGCGAATATCCCGAATACAGCATGAACGACCGCTCGCAATACCTGACAAAGAACATCACCGGCCTGGGCTACCAGCTCCGCTACGACCGCTGGAATGTCAATGTCTTCGGAAAGATGTATTTCCTCTATTCCTCGTCGCACAAGCTCATCGACCAGTTCCTCGCCAGCGAACACTGGGAACAGGTGAAAGAGCGCAAACACAACTTCGGCTACGGCGCGGCGGCCACTTACTTCCTCTTCCCCTTCCTGCAAGCGAAGGTCAGCTTCGAACAAGCCTACCGCATGCCGGAAGCCATCGAGATGTTCGGCGACGGATTTATCCAGAAGAGCAATCCCGACCTCAACCCGGAGAACTCCAAGAACCTGAACATCGGGCTGGCGTTTGACAAACGTTTCAACGAAGACCATCACGTGATGGCCGAGACCAACTACATCTACCGCCACACGAAAGACTTCATCTTCAAAGGCGTCAGCCTCACGAGCGACCCCACGACGTCATACGACAATGTGGGCAAGGCCATCACCCACGGCGTCGAGGCCAGCCTGCGCTACGAATACAAGCGCCAGTTCCACATCGCCGGAAACCTGACCTACCAGGACATCACCGACCGCGAACGGACGACGCGCACGACCGACAGCTACGTCGAACAAGGTTCGAGCGAAAACACGTCCTACGGGCAACGCATGCCCAACATCCCCTACTTCTTCGTGAATGCGGAAGCGGGCTACAACTTCCACAACGTCTTCGCGCGGGGCAACACCCTCTCCCTCGAATACAGCTGCGACTACGTCTACAAGTACTACCTGAGCTTCGCCGGCCTGGGACGCCCCACGAGCAAGAAATACATCCCCACGCAGTTCTCCCACAACGCCTCGCTGAGCTACCTCATGGGCGACGGGAAATACAGCGTCGCGCTGGAATGCACCAACCTCACCAACGAGAAGCTGTATGACAACTACCGCCTGCAAAAGCCCGGCCGCGCCTTCAACGTGAAGTTCCGCGTCTACCTGCCCAAGATGTAAACCGAATAAAGAAACAACTTCATAAAGACAACATGACTATGACTCACATGATTCACACGATAAGCCGCAAGACATGGAGCGCAGCCCTCGCCTGCCTGGCGCTCCTCCCCACACTCACCGCCTGCGACGACGACATGGGCAGTACGGAAGTGCCCGGCGAACCTTACGTCCTCTCGCTCGGCATCACCTCGAGCGGCGTGACTACCTACTACGTCGTGACGGCACAAGACCTCATGAGCGACACGCCCATCAACGCCTACGGACGGGGCATCGAACAAAACGGCTACCGCGACTACCAGCAGGCCGAACAGACCGTGTTCTCCATCGGAGGCCTCGGAGTGACCAGCGCGACAGGCATACAGCGCGATGCCGCAGGCTACCTGCAGGAAGTGGGCGACTTCGTGTTCAACAACACCCCGATAGGCTTCTGCCAAGTGGATGACCACACGATGGCCGCCATGGAACTGCCCACGTCGCCCGGCTCCGGACAAAACCTGACCTTCTATTCGGTCGACATCCAGACACTGGAACTGAAAAGCCGTGTCACCACCACGCCCGTCGCGCCGATGGACGACATCGAATGGCCTTCCGTGACCGGCATGGCCTATGCCGGCGGCAACCTCTACGTCAGCTACGTCCCGATGAACTCGAACACCTATGCCACGCCGGCTGTCGACACGGCGTTCGTGGCCGTCTACGGCTATCCCGACTTTGAGTTCAAGACGCTCATCAAGGACACACGGCTGGGCAACATCGGAAGCTGGAACGCATTCAACGGTTTCCAGCTCGACGAAAACGGCGACATCATCGCCATGTCAAACACCAGCCTGACCAACGGATTCTCTCAGACCAACGGCAAATCGGGCTTCCTCAAGATTCGTGCCGGCGAAACGCACTTCGACGAGGACTATTTCTTCGACTACGAAGCGCTGACAGGCTACAAGGTGGCCCACTGGCTCTATCTGGGCAACGGGAAAGTGTATGCCGAAGTGTCGACCAACCAAAGCGCCGGCGCATGGAGCGACGCCGAAGACCTGAGCGTCATCATCGACCTGAACGAACAGAGCCACACCGTCATCCAGGAAATCCCGCTCCACAGCGGACAGGGCGGACGCCGCTTCGTGGCCTATGCCGAAAACGGCTATGTCTATGCCCCCATCACCACGTCCGAGGGCGTGTACATCTACCGGGTGGACATCGCCAGCGGGACAGCCGTGCGCGGAGCACGCATCTCGGCCACGTTCGTAGGAGGACTTTTCAGACTGGACTGAGCCGGCTATGACCAAACGTTTCTTCCGCCTGCTCCACCTGTGGCTCGGCCTGCTCTCGGGCCTCATCGTCATCATCGTTTGTCTCACAGGCAGCCTGTATGCGTTCAAGGACGAACTGACGGCTGCCCGTGAGCCGTGGCGCGACGTGACCGACACGGGTGCTGCGTTGCTCCGACCGTCAACCCTGTGCGCCGTGGCCGACCGTGCCGCGGGTGACAGCCTCCCATCGTCCGTCACGCTCGGAGGCCGCACCGAAGCCGCACAGGTGGACTACTTCTCGGCACGCGGGGCGACGACCGTATTTGTCAACCCCTACACCGGTGACGTCTTGAAAGTCGTGCGGAGACAACCGGGCGACTTCGACTTCTTCGACTTCATCCTGCAAGGCCACCGGCGGCTCTGGCTTCCGCGCCACATCGGCAGCCCGCTGGTGTCCTACGCCGTACTGGCCTTTTTCATCACCCTCCTGACAGGCCTCGTCGTGTCCTGGCCGCGGAAATGGACACGCCGGGCCGTAAAGAGCCATTTCGCATTCCATCGCCCGCTCCGGGCCGCCCGCTTCCGGTTCGACCTGCACAATGTGTTGGGCTTCTATGCCGTCATCCCGCTCATCGCCCTCTGCTTCACGGGGCTGATGTTCGGCCTGTCGTGGTTCTCCGGGGGAGTCTACCGCCTCGTTTCCGGCGGCGAACCGATGGCCTCCTACCGCCTGCCCCTCGCCGAGGACACCGGCCGGGAGTTTGCCTCCCTCGACGCACTGCACGCCCGCCTCAGCTCCGAAGCGCCCCGCGCCGTGCAGTTCTACTATGCCCTGCCGCGCACAGGCACGGATGTCTACCGTGCGAGCATCGTCCATGAAAAGGGTAGCTATTACAAGCAGGACAACCGCTTCTTCGACCCCTACGACCTTCAGGAACTGCAAGGCGCAGGCCCCTGGGCCGGCAAATACACCGAAGCCTCTCCCGCCGACAAGATGATGCGGATGAACCTCGACATACACGAGGGACGTATCCTGGGATTCTGGGGCAAGGCACTGATGTGCGCCGCGTCGCTCATCGGGGCCAGCCTCCCCATCACGGGATTCGTCATCTGGCGGCGCAGCCAGCCCCCTCCCACCTCCCCCCGAAGGGGAGGCTTTTGATACTTATGCGTAAATGAAGTTGCTTACATATATAAGAATAGTGCGGGCGATGCAAACCATTCGGTATCTGCATCGCCCGTTCATTGTATAAAAGCCTCCCCCTTCGGGGGGAGGTGGGAGGGGGCGTTGTTTTACAATTCACCGTCGTCGCTTCCGTCGTCAGTGCCGCCTTGGCTTCCGCCTCCGCCCTGACTGCTGCCACCGCCTTCATTGCCGCCCTCCGAAGCCGAGCCGCCCGAAGCGCTGCTGCCCGCGATGCGGGAATAGTATTCGACGACACCATTCACGCTGTCGATAAACGTGTTGACGGCGTCCGTCGGCTGCACCACGGCGTAGGCATTCACCACCTGCACGATGCCCTTGTAGAGGTCGTTCACCGCGTCGAGCGCGTCGCCCGAACTGAGGTCCGACTGCACCATGCGGCCGCTGATTTCCGCCGTGCGTGCCGCCGTACTCTCTTCAAACGTGGCATTGGCCGTCTGCAGAGCCGCCACCACTTCGGTCAGGCCCAGCGTCGCCGCGGCCTCCGCGTTTTCCTCCACAGCGAGCACGGCGAGCAGGCCGCGCACTTCGGCCGTCTGCTTGCTGTATTCGTGGCGCGTGATGTCCTTGTAGGCTGAAAATTGCGGATAGAGCAGTTCGGCGGCTGCACTCTGTTCCGCCACGGGCGACTTGCGATAGAGGCGTGCCGTCCCGATGATGATTGACACGGCGTTGTCGCGCACGCGGTCGGCATCGGCCAGCACCTTGGTGGAGACGAACGCCCGCTGACGGTTGACGATGGAGTCGAGCGTGGCGATGGCCGCTTCGTAGGCCTCCGTCTTATCCTCGATGTGAAGCGCGGCCGGTGTGGCCGTGGTGACGTGTTTCATAACTTGGTGGTGGAAATCGGCGCATGAGCCGATGGACATTCTCGCCATTCCGAAAGATTTGATTTGCTTTGCCATAATAAAATGTTATTTTATGGTTATGAATAATTGTGTGCACGACCGACGGCCCTCTCCAAGCTCTACATTTTTGCAGCAGCATTTTGACGACCTTCAATGAGCTCCTGCATTTTTGCAACGGCCATTGACGACCCTCAATGAGCTCCTGCATTTTTGCAACGGCCATTGACGACCCTCAATAAGCTCCTGCATTTTGCAGCGGCATTTTGACGACCCTCAATGAGCTCCTGCATTTTGCAGCGGCATTTTGACGGCCTTCGGCGAGCTCCTGCATTTTTGCAACGGCCGGCGAAGAGCTGCGCCCCTCCCCGGCCGTGAACACAAAGATAAAGAGAAAAGACGCTTTACTTGCGCCGCAAGCGGATGTTTTTAAACATCATTTTGTCAGTCCCGCTTTCCTGAAATCTTCAGCGCACATGTTCTTTCTGTCCGGTGCGTCAGACGACAACAAACGACATCCTACACTTCCCACACCAGCAGAAGCAGCAACAGGAAGTCTTCCCGCGAGAGGAGGGTGGACAAGCGTTCGAGGGCGCGATACTTCACCGTGCGCACGGTGTTGAGGCTCACGCCCAGCGCGTCGGCTATCTCGGGCATCGACTTGCCCTGCACCAGGAGCGTGATGACCTGTCGGCTCTGGGGCGAGAGCTTGGCGACGGCCTCGGCGATGAGGCGTGAACTCTCTGTCTCGATGATGTGGGCGAGGAAGGTCTCGTTGGAGGAGAGGTTGAGATATTCCTCCCCGTCCAGCGGCGTGTCGTGGTGCGACTGCCACGTCCATTTGTCCAAGATGGTGTTGCGCAGGATGGTGAAGAAGTAATTGTTGAGGGACGAGACGCGGCCGATGTCGCGCCGGTGTGTCCAGAGCTTGAGGTAAGCCTCCTGCAGGAAGTCGTCGATAGCTTCGGGGTCGTCCACATAGCGGGAAGCAAACGCATGGAAAAGCACGGAGTTCTGTCGGATGAACTCCTCCATGCAGCGTTCGTCCCAAGTGGAGATGTCGAGCGGCAAGTCTTTCATCGCTCCTGCTCCTTCTCCTGTTTCGGGCCCATGAAATGGTCCACGATGAGCGCGATGGAGCCGTCGCCTGTCACGTTGCAGGCCGTCCCGAAGCTGTCCATCGCGATGTAGAGGGCGATCATGAGGGCCTGCGCTTCCGCATTAAATCCCAAAATCGACTCCAGGATGCCCAGCGAGGCCATGATGGCGCCTCCCGGAACGCCCGGTGCGGCCACCATCGTAATGCCCAGCATGCAGATGAACCCGGCGAAGAGCACGAAGTCATGGGGCATGCCCTGCATCATCATCAGAGCCAGCGCACAAGCCACGATTTTCAACGTGCTGCCCGAGAGGTGGATGGTCGCGCAAAGAGGGATGACGAATCCCGCCACGCTGCCTGACACGCCGTTGCGCCGTGTCTGCTCCAGTGTCACGGGGATGGTGGCAGCCGACGACTGCGTCCCCAATGCCGTGAAATAGGCAGGAAGCATACGGGCCAGCAACTTAAACGGATTGCGACGCACGACGAGCCCCGCAGCGGAGTATTGCAAGACGAGCAGCAGGATGTGGAGCAGGAAGATGACGCCGATGATTTTGATGAATACGACAAGAATGGCCCAGACCTGTCCCGTGTGGGTCATGTTCAGGAAAATGCCGAAGATGTAGAGCGGCAGCAGCGGAAGGATGACGACGCGGATGACAGCCGAGATGATGTCGCGGAAATCATCAAACACACGCTTCAGGGCATCCGAGGCCAGCCCTGCAAGGCCCAGCCCCAGCGTGAAGGCAAGCACGAGGGCCGTCATGACGTCCATCATGGGCGGGATGGGCACGGAGAAATAAGGTTTCGGGGCAGAAGCGTCCGTCACGGCGCTCAGCGATGAGCTTGTGTCGATGAGATGGGGAAAGACCAGCGACCCTGTCCCGTAGGAAAGGAAGCCGGAAAAGAGCGTGGCCCCGTAGGCCAGGAGCACGGTGAACAGCAGCATGCGGCCCGCCCCTTTTCCGATGTCAGAGATGGCGGGGACGACCAGCCCCACGATGATGAGCGGGATAATAAAGGTGAGAAACTCACTGAATATGCCGTTGAATGTGACAAACACACGTACAGCCCAGGCAGGCAACACATGCCCCATAGCCACTCCCAGGAAGATGGCCAGGATGATGCGGGGCAACAATCCGATTCGTATCTTTTTCTTCTCCATCATAGCGTTATAAACAGTTGCTCCCGCAAATATACAGGAATAATGGGAATAACAAGCAGGGACGCGCCGACACCGGACTTCTTTTTCTTCGTCTGGAGGAAAAAGACATTTCCGTGTCGGCGCGTCCCTGCCCTTAGCGCTGTATTTATCAGAAAGTGATACTCGACAACACCTTGTCCGAGGCACCGGCGTGGCTGTGCACGTAGTCGCCGGAGCGACGGCCGCAGTCAGCCAGATAGTCCGCATCGGTCAGCAAGCGGTCCATCCGGGCATTGAACGAAGTGGCATCAGTCACTTCAAAGCTGCCTCCCGTGTCGAGCAACTGGCGGGCTTCCTGGAAGCGTCGGTTGTTCGGGCCGAAGAGGACGGGCACGCCGTAGACCGCAGCTTCCAGCACATTGTGTATGCCCACTCCGAATCCGCCGCCCACGTAGGCGATTTCACCATAACGGTAAATGGAGGAGAGCAGGCCGAAACAGTCGACGATGAGGCAATCAGCCTTGGCCGCCTCCTCGGGAGTGGCTTGCGTGTAGCGCACGTAGGGACGGCGCAGCTTGCCGATAATCTCTTGCAGATGGCTCTCGCCGATGACGTGCGGGGCGATGATGAGTTTCAACTCGGGATGCACGTTGAAATAGGGGATGAAGATGTCTTCATCGGGTTGCCACGAACTGCCGGCCACCAACACCCTGCTGCCCTGCTTGAAGGCTTCCACCAGCGGGAGCTGCTTGGCTTGCCCGAAGATTTCCATCACGCGGTCGAAACGGGTGTCGCCCACGACGGTCACATTGTGGATGTCGAGCCGGGCGAGCAGCCCCTTGGACAATTCGTTCTGCACGAAAAGGTGCGTGAAGCGGGTGAGCACCTTGAAATAGCGCCCGCCATACCAGCGGAAAAACACCTGGTTCGGACGGAAAATGGACGACACGCTGTAGGTCGGCACACCGCGGCGTTGCAGCCCCTTCAGGTAGTTCTGCCAGAACTCGTACTTGATGAAAAACGCCATGCAGGGATGAGCCAGGTCGAGAAAGCGGCGCACATTGCGCGGCGTGTCGAACGGCAGGTAGCAGATGACATCCGCCCCGGCATAATTCTTGCGCACTTCGTAGCCCGAAGGGGAGAAGAACGTGAGGAGGATTTTATACTCCGGATGGTCACGCCGGATGCGCTCCATCAGGGGACGTCCCTGCTCAAACTCACCCAGCGAAGCGGCATGAAACCAGATGTAGCGTTCACCCGGCTCGATGCGCTCGCGAAGTGTCTTGAACACCTGTGCATGGCCGCGCACCATGAGCCGCACCTTCTTGTTGAAGAGCGACACCAGCTTGACGGCCATCAGGTAGATGCAAATTACAAAACTATACATGATGCGGGCAGGAGCTTATTTCAAGACCTCGATGGCACGACGCATACGGGCGATGGTCTCCTCCTTGCCCAGCACGGAAGATATGTCAAACATGTGGGGGCCTTTGCCTTCGCCCACGAGCGTAAGGCGGAATGCGTTCATGATGTTGCCCGTGTGCAGGCCGTTGTCCTCAATCCATTTCATCACCACCCGCTCCTGGTTCTCGAGCGAGAAGTCGTCCAGGCTCTCCAGCAGGTCGGCCAGGCGGGTCATCATCTCGGCCGAATCGGGCTTCCAGCGTTTCTGCACGGTCTTGGGGTCATACTCGGTCGGAGCGACGAAGAAGAACTTGCACGTGTCCCAAAGTTCCTTCACGAAGTTGACGCGGCCCTTCATCATGCCCACCACGGTCACGACCTTGTCCATCGGCGCGTCGATGCCGTGCTCCTTCAGGACAGGCATGAACATTTCAGCCACACGCTCGTCGCTCATCTTCAGGATATATTCGTGGTTGAACCAGATGCCCTTCACGTAGTCGAAGCGTGCGCCGGCCTTGCTGCAACGGTGGATGTCGAAGAGGTGCACCATCTCGTCGAGCGTCATCAGCTCCTGGTCATTGCCCGGATTCCAGCCCAGCAGGGCCAGGAAATTGAGCACGGCCTCGGGCAGATAGCCTTCTTCGCGGAATCCTCTCGACACTTCGCCCGTCTTCGGGTCATGCCATTCGAGGGGGAACACCGGGAAGCCCAGGCGGTCGCCGTCGCGCTTGCTGAGCTTGCCTTTGCCGTCGGGCTTCAGCAAGAGAGGCAGGTGGGCAAAGGCGGGCATGGTGTCGGCCCAGCCGAAAGCACGGTAGAGCAACACGTGGAGCGGTGCGGAGGGCAGCCACTCTTCGCCGCGGATGACATGGGTCACTTCCATCAGGTGGTCATCCACGATGTTGGCCAGGTGATAGGTCGGGAGTTCGTCGGCCGACTTATAGAGCACCTTGTCGTCGAGGATGGACGAATTGATGACCACGTCGCCGCGGATGAGGTCGTTGACATGCACATCCTCGTCTGGTTCTATCTTGAAACGGACGACATACTGCTGTCCCTCGGCAATGAGGCGGTCGACTTCCTCCTGCGGCAAGGTCAGCGAATTGCGCATCATGCCGCGCGTGTGGGCGTCGTATTGGAAGTTGGGGATTTCAGCCCGTTTGGCCTCCAGCTCGGCGGGCGTGTCAAAGGCGATGTAGGCCTTGCCGGCATCGAGCAACTGACGGACATACTTCTTGTAGATGTCACGACGTTCCGACTGGCGGTAGGGACCGTGGTCACCACCGAAGCTGACGCCTTCGTCGAATTGGATGCCAAGCCACTTGAATGATTCTATGATATACTCCTCAGCGCCCGGAACGAAACGATTGGAGTCGGTGTCTTCTATGCGGAAAATCAGGTCACCGCCATGCTGGCGGGCAAACAGATAATTGTATAACGCGGTACGGACGCCTCCGATGTGCAATGCTCCTGTCGGACTCGGAGCAAAACGCACTCTTACTTTTCTTTCTGCCATGCTTTAACAAAGTTTTTAAATAATGCGCAAAAGTAGCACATTTTTCGCTAAGTAACAATTTGTCCACATTTTAGGTGAAAAAAGTAAAGCCGAAAGCGGCACTGCGCAGCCGTTTTTCTCCTAACGGACTTCCTTCCCGACACGGCCCGGCAATGCCCGGCGAAAGAAATGGCAAAGGGGAGACTTGCACGCCCCAGAGGGAAGCCGACCATACCTTCCTTTCCGCCCGACCACGGCCTCCTTTCGGCCCGTGAGCGGAAAGGAAGGCGTGGTCGGGCGGAAAGGAGTCCGCTCAGGCAGGCATTCCAGGAGTGGATAACATACTGTTTTTCAAGGACGAATAAATAATCCTAAAATAAGCGGCACAGACCTGTCAGCAGCCGTCAGCGATTTTTCTTGTAGCTGACGATGGCCCACGTCCACACCACGACAGCATAAAGGCTCAAGGCCACGAACTGTGGCAACAGCTCGAGGAAGGAACTGCCCTTGAGATAGAGCATACGCAAGGCTTCGATGAAATAACGCAGAGGATTGAGATACGTGACAGCCTTTGCCCAGGCGGGCATACTGCTTACGGGAGTCAACAGACCACTCATCAGGATGAAGATGACCAGAAAGAAAAACATCACCAGCGCGGCCTGCTGCATGGTGTCGGAATAGTTGGACACGATGAGCCCCAGGCAGGACACGACAAGGATGAACAAGGTGGCAAAGAGGAGCAACAGTCCGACACTGCCCGCCGGTACCAACCCATAGAACGCACGGGCCAGAAGCATGGCATAGAAGAGTATGAACAACCCCACGCACCAATAAGGCACCAACTTGGACAGGATGAAGTCGAAACGGCCCACAGGCGTGACATTGATTTGCTCGATGGTGCCCCGCTCCTTTTCACCCACGATGTTGAGCGCAGGCAGAAACCCCACGACCAGCACCAGCAACATGGCCATCAGGCCGGGCACCATAAACACGGTGTAGTCCAAACCGGCATTAAACAAGTAGCGCGGACGGACATCCGGCCCGGCAAGGACAGGCCGACTCGCCAAAAGTCCTTCTTCCTCCCACAGTTCGGCTACATATCCGGTCAGAATCTGGCTCAGGTAGGAACTGCCCAGGGCTGCCTTGACACCATTGACTCCATTGACAGAAACCAGCACACGGCTGCCGCCTTCGGCCACAAGCTCCCGTTCGAAGCCGGGCGAAATCTCCACGATGAAATCAGCCCGCCCGGCCTCCATGCAATGAAGCGCCTCGCAGTATGACGGGCAAGTCTCCGTAAGTACAAAGTAGGTTGAGGCCGACAGCTTGTGAACCAGACGTGCCGACAGTGGACTGTGGTCATTGTCCACCACGCACACCTTCAGGTTCTTCACCTCCTGTGTCGCAGCTTTCGGCATCAGAAACAAGACAAACAGCGGAAGCATGACAAACACCACAGGCAACACCCGCGTACGCATCATCTGCTTGAACTCTTTTTCTATCAAAAAACGTATGACCATAAGCACTCCTTTCATTCTAAACGGATTTTGAACTTCTTCCAGGACACGCCGAGCAGCACGCCCGCCATGAGCAGCAGGACGAGTGTCTCCCTCCAGACGTAGCGAAGCTCCACCCCCTGTATCATCAGCCGGCGCGCGATGTCGACATACCAGCGTGTGGGCACGATGACCGACACGCATTGCAGCGCGACGGGCATGCTCTCGACGGGAAACAGAATGCCCGAAAGGTAGATCGTGGGGATAATCACCAGCAGCGAAAGCAGCATGGCCGCGAGTTGGCTACGGACAACCGTGGAGATAAACAGCCCCAGGAACAGGGCGACCAATATGTAGAGCAGCGACACGGCTATGAAGCCTGGCAGGCTACCTGCGATGGGGATGTGGAGCATCGTGACGGAAAGCACCAGGATGGTGGTGAGGTTCAGGCAGGAAATGGCGAAGTAGGGCACCAGCTTGGCCAGCACGATGCAGAGCGGAGGCAACGGAGAAGCCAGCAGCACTTCCATCGTGCCGGCCTCCTTCTCGCGCACGATGGCGATACTGGTCATCATGACGCAAATCAACATCAACACCAGCCCGATGACAGCAGGCACGAAGTTATACTCGCTCTTGCCCTGCGGATTGTAGAGCGTGCGGACGACGGGCGTGATGCCGGGAAGGGGACTCACCCCGCGGCCTTCGGTCAACGTGTGCAGATGGGCGGCCAGCACTTGCTGCATGTAGCCTGTGCGGATGGCCGCCTGGTTGGGTTCCGTGCCGTCGACCAGAATCTGCACGGAGGGACGGCCTCCGCGCCTCAACTCGCTTGCAAACTGTTCGCCAAACACGACGGCAACATCTATCTTCCCGCCCCGTAGCGAGGCTTCAAGGGCCGAAATATTGTCCTCACCGGCTGTGATGGAAAAGTAACGGCTGGCAGCAATGCGCTCCCGGAGTTGCGCCGTGACTTCATCCTTCGACAAGTCCAGGATGGCGACGCGCGAGTCCTTGACCTCCGTCGTGATGGCAAAGCCGAACAATATCATCAGCACGATGGGCATAACCAGCAGAATAAGCATCGTCCGCTTGTCACGGAAGATGTGATAGAATTCCTTTCGAAGGAATGACAAAAACTGTTTCTTCATGCTTCTCTTCCTCCTCCTTTATTTAATCGCTTGTACGCTTTGCCCGACGGGCCAAAGCCAAAAAGACGTCATACATGGTCGCTACTCCGAAATCACGCTTCAAGTTAGCCGGCGTGTCAAGGGCTTCTATCTTCCCGTCGACCATAATGCTGACGCGGTCGCAATACTCGGCTTCGTCCATGTAGTGGGTAGTGACAAAGACAGTTATGCCCCGGTCAGAAGCGCGGTAGATGAGTTCCCAGAACTGCCGTCGTGTGATAGGGTCAACTCCACCCGTCGGCTCGTCGAGAAAGACGATTTTCGGGTCATGGAAGATGCTGAGGGAGAAAGCCAGCTTCTGCTTCCACCCCAACGGAAGCGATGCCACCAGCGCATCCCGCTCGGCAGCCAACCCCAGCTCACCCAACAGACGTTCGGCCTTCTCGCGGATGGTCTTGGCCGACATGCCATAAATGCCGCCAAAAAGGCGCAAGTTCTCAAACACCGTGAGGTCGTCGTAGAGGGCAAACTTCTGGCTCATGTAGCCAATGTGCTTCTTCACGTCTTCAGCCTGCCTGCACACATCATATCCGGCCACCGTGGCCCATCCGGCCGACGGACGGCTCAAGCCGCACAGCATCCGCATGGCAGTCGTCTTTCCGGCCCCGTTGGCACCGAGGAATCCGAATATCTCCCCTTCGTGCACCCGGAAGCTGATGTGGTCGGTCGCCGTAAACGCACCAAACTGCTTGGTGAGCCCTTCAGCTTCAATGACATACTTATCCTTCATCACTCTTCTTCATTAAAGACATGAAACAATCTTCCACCGTAGCCTGTATGGGAGTGACCTCCACCCGACGGTGGCCCAACCCGGCAAGATAAGCCGCCAGCTCCTGCATACGGCATCCTCCCGCACCGTGACATGAAAGGCTTCGCCAAACGAAAAAGCCGTCAACACTTCGGGGCACGCACGCAAGTCGTCCAACAAGCGGTGCATGTCGTCCGCCTGCACGGCCCAGAGCGTATCCGTATAAGCCCCGACGATGCCCGAAGGCGTGTCGAGACGAAGGAATTCCCCATCCTGCATCAATGCGATGTGGTCGCACTGCCCGGCCTCATCCATGTAGGGAGTCGATACGATGATGGTAATCCCATGCTGAAGCCTCAGCCTCTTCAGCATTTCCCAAAATTCCTTGCGCGACACAGGGTCGACACCCGTAGTCGGCTCGTCCAGAATCAGTACGCGCGGAGCATGGATAAGCGCACAGCTCAATGCCAACTTCTGTTTCATGCCGCCCGACAATTTGCCGGCTTTACGGGTCTTGAAGGGTTCTATCTGTCCATAGATGTCCTTCACCAAATCATAGTTTTCCTCGATGCTCGTGTGGAAGATGGAAGCAAAGAAGCTCAGGTTCTCCTCCACCGAAAGGTCCTGGTAGAGCGAAAAGCGACCGGGCATGTATCCTATACGTCGGCGGATGGCCTTATAGTCACGCACGACATCAAGCCCATCGACCGACACAGTCCCTTCATCAGGAAGCAACAGCGTGGCCATAATGCGGAAAAGCGTGGTCTTTCCTGCACCGTCAGGACCGATGAGACCATAAATCTCGCCTTCGTCCACCGTGAAGTTCAAGCCTCGCAAAGCCTGCACTTGGCCTTTGCGGTAACTCTTCCTCAGCTTGCTGACCGTGATGATGTCCATGACTCCAAACAGTTAAAACTTCACATCACCGTACATGCCCCGCTTGATCAGGCCGTCATTCTTCACATCTATCTTGACGGCATAGACCAGGTTGGCCCGTTCGTCGCGTGTCTGAATGGTCTTGGGTGTGAACTCGGCCCGGTCGGCTATCCATGACACCGTGCCCTCATAAGCCCGCCGTCCGTCCTCGCCACTGTCTGCATACACCTGCACCCGCTGCCCGAGTTTTAACCGGGTCAACTGGTCTGCCGTAATATAAGCACGCAGCTTCATCCGCCCGACATCGGCCACTTTGAACAAGGCTTTTCCCGGCAACACATATTCACTGGCCTCGGCATACTTTGTCAAGACTGTCCCCTGGATGGGGCTGGTGATGACAGACTGGCGGATGCGGTCCTCCACTTGTGCCAGTTGTGCCGCAATGCTTTCGCCCTGGCTTCCAAGGCTGGTGTTGCTGCTGTTGATTTGTTCGGACGTGGCTGCCAACTGACGGCGCAAGACGGCTATCTGATAGTCTATGTCGTCCACCTGCTTTTCCGTGGCGGCATCGGCTTCCAGCAATTCGGCAAAGCGTTTCCGTTCCCGCTCCAGGTTGGCAATCTGCTGGCGGAGCGAGGCCAGCTGACGTCCGGCATCAAGCCGCTTGCTGTCTGTCGCTCCCAACGATGCCTGCAACTGCTGCCGCTGCAACGAGAGTTGCAACGTATCGACATAGCCCAGTTCCTCACCCGGCTTTACGGTCTGTCCCTCTTCTGCCCGGAAAGCCAGCAGTTCGCCAGTGCTCCTGGCCGAGACGATGATTTCTGTCGCTTCAAAAACACCCGAAGCGTCATAGTCCGTGTCACGTCCGTCGCAGGCACAGAGCAACAACAGCACGAAAGACAGGAAGAATAAATCACAATGTTTCATAATGGTATCATTCTTGATTTAATGTATGTTTTAATTCAAATAAGCTTTTCAGCATCTCAATCTCGTGTGTGGAACATTCCGTACGGGCCTGGTTCTCCCGTGTGATTTCCTGCAAGAGGCCGTTCGCGTCGATGACGCCGTGCTCCAGCTTCTTCTCTGCGGCCTGGCGGACCGAAGTACGCATGGCTATAATATCTTCATCGTAGTCCATCATCTTGCGATACTGCTCCACGGCCGCCTGCTCCCGGGTCGACTGGAGACGGTTATTGAAAAGGAATGTCGCTTGTGCAGTCTCTGTCTGCATGCGGGTCAAATCGAGCTTGCGGCGGTCGTCCTTATACGTATAGAGCTTGCTTATGTCCCATGTGAGGCGGACACCGATCCTGCCGTTCAGCGACCAGTCATGCCCGAACATGTCGGCAAACATGTCATAGCCCGGATAGCCGTAATAGCCTTGGGCAAACAGGCTCAGGCGGGGACGCAGGCCGGCTTGCAACAGTTTCTGCCGGGCTTCGGCCTGCGACAGGCGTGCCGCATACAAAGCCAGCTCCGGCCTCCGGCTCTCAAACGACACCGGCCAGGAAGCGTCAGGCTTCTGCAAATCGCGTATCTCCGCCACATCCTTATGGATGAACAAGGCCAACATCCGGCTGTAGGCTTCCCGTTGGGATTGCAAGGCTGTCCGGTCACGCCGGGCCTTCAGCCACTCGGCCTTCATCATATCGACATCTGACTTCATCGCCGCCCCGTGGCCCAAGCGTGCTTCCAGCTTGCGGCAATTATCCTGCAAAAGCGTTTGCAGGTCTTCATTCAAGCGTATCTTCTCTTCCAGCAACAGCAGGCCGAAAAACAACTCGTTCACACGCTGGCGGACAGCATAGAGGTCGACATCGGTCTGTGCAGTCTGCACCAGCCCGTCCTTGCCTGCCATGTCCCGACGGGCTTTCAGGTTGCCTCCGTCCCAAATCACCTGGTTCAAGTCGACGGCAATGCGATACTGGTCACGAGCCATACCCTTATATTGATAACCATTGCTCGTCAACAGGCCGGTCAGCACATCGGGCAAAGTCGCCACATCCGACTGGTAAGAGGCCTGCCCGCTGACGGACAGCTGCGGCAAGTAGCCCCGCTTGATGTTGGCCACAGAGTAGTCCGTCGCCTGCTCTATCAAGTCATACTGTTTCAAGAGCGGATAGTTGTCCTGCGCCAGACGTTGGCATTCGTCCAGCGTCAACTGGGCTTGGGCTGGAAGCAGCAACAGCATTGCCACCGCCCCAAACAAGATTCTCATGCGTGTCATGTTTCTCAATTTCGATTACATAAGCAAATTTACATCGCAGCCCTCCGACAAACAAGGTCTATACACTATCTATATTGAGTAAATCTGAACATTCCGCACAAAAGCTGCTTCCTTTTTGAGAAAAAATCAATATTCGCCTTATTTTTGCATCCATGGAAACCATCAACTTCAACCTCTTAAATGGAAAAGTCGGCATATTGCTCTGCACATCGGGCAGCCGGCAAGTACTCGTCAACGGCCAGTTCTACCACATCAAAAAAGGTATGGCCTGTTTCCACTCTCCGCTCATTTCCATCTACGAGCTTTCCAGGGATGACGCTTATGAAGAACTGTCCATCAGCGATGACATCGAAGTGTTCTATCCGGTATTCAAAGCCTTCTATGACTTAATTATAGGACTTAGCCTACCCAACAAGCCTTGCATCCTGCTCGATGAGAAACATATCAACCTCTTCCGACAACGTTGTTCACTCATCGAATCCGAGAAACGTGAATTCCCCACTCTCCAAGACAAAGGAGAGAAGTTGTTGTCAAGACACATCATCCAGTTGCTTGAACGAGAGACCATCCTGGAGTTCCTCCGCTTCTTTTGGAAAAGCCGGGCTGTCAAGTTCGAACCGGCCAAGAAAAAAGAAACCATCACATTCCGCTTCATTTATTCTCTCCTTGTACACTGCAAGACACAACGTCACGTAGATTTCTACGCCCGAGAAATCAACCTCTCACAAGGACATTTCACCCGCATCATCAAAGAACAGACCGGCAAGACACCAGCCCAATGGATTGCTGAAATGACTATCATCGATGCCAAGCTGCTGCTGGCCCAGTCGGACAAAAGCATCAAAGAAGTGGCCGCGGAACTGCATTTCCCCGAACAATTCACCTTCCGGAAGTTTTTCAAGACGCATGTGGGCCTCTCGCCCAAGGACTACCGGCTGCGTAACCGGCAAAAAAACGCGGACGACACGCCCCGCGCCGACTGATGCTCCTGGCAATCAAGAAACGGCAACAGAGTTCGTATCGCCCGCGTGGCAATCATAATAAAGCTTATTAGACTATTCTCCTTCCATTTTCCTCTTTACAAACTCCATCTTCAAGTTGGCTTCCTTCTGCTCCTTCTTTATCTGTTCGATGGCCGCAAGCACTTGGGCCAGGTCATAGACCTCGGCGATGGCCCGGCGGTCGGAAGGCAAGAGGTTCATGCGATAGGTGCGCTCGCCTAGAAACTCCACACGGATGGGGTCTTCGCGGTGCATCACGATGAAATCTATCACGCTGCTGTCCTGCCCCAGCACATAGTCGGCTTTCTCTATCTGCCAGCCCAAGTCCGAAGTCTCATAGACATCACGCGAGGGAGGCGTCTGTGCAAACGTGTCGCCCGACATCACCTTCACCGCCGTATGGTGTATGTTGCGCTTGCCGCAATAGATGGACGTGAGGCTCATCACTCCCCGTTCGCTCACCTGCGCACGGAGAAAAGTGCGGTTGGCATTCCTCTCCACGGTCTGCGACGGGCTGAAATAGTTGCCCACATCCTGATAGGCCGTGTCCTTCTCCAGCACATAACGCCCCTTGATGGAGTCGAGCACGGCCGTCTTGGCCCGGTAGGCACTGTCCAGATAGGCCAGCGTGCGGGTCTGCTCCTTCAGTTCGATTTGCTGCATGAGCTTGATGCCCGCGCGGCGTGCCTCCACCGCCTTGGGATAGAGCGTGCGTATGCTGTCGATTTGCGACTTGGCTTCGCTGTACGCTCCGGCCTGCAACAGCTCCTGGGCACGCTGCAAATAGGGCTGTGCCTTCTCCTCGTAATTGCTGCACGCAGCCAAGAGCACTGCCAGGCAGCCTATAAAGCATGTACGTTTCATCTGTCTTTCTATGAAGTTTTGTGGTCCGACAAAAATACGCATTTATTTGGATTGCACCAGCCTTCTTGCCGGACTTTCCGGAGACAAGCGGAAAAAGAAGGCCATTCGTGGGACACAAGACACCGTATACGCCTTACCATCTTAAATAGGGCCACTGTTTTTTCATCCGCCAATCAGCTGGCATACGGAACTCATCAGGTAAATATATGATACAAACATTCCATCCACACCACTCCGTCCGCAAAGCACCTAAACTCCGCCCGCGCTTCCCCTCCTTTCCGTCCGAGCACGGAATAGAGTCGAGGCCCGGCCGGCCTCCTTTCCGCTCCCGCTCCGAATAGAGGCACAGCCCATGGGAAAACAAGGCTTCGAAAGACGAGCATCAACACACTTACTACCAACCTCTTACGATTCAGCTCCGGAGACTTGGACAGAAACATCGTCACGACCCCCGACATCATCTGAGGGCGAGGAAGGGACTTGCGAAAACTATCAACATACACAGGGGAAGTAACGGGTAAAAATCAATCGGAGACATGTCCCGGATTTGGGCGAAACGGTTTTTCCCCGTAACTTTGCGCCACGATAGAAACGGTTTTGAATATATCGTGCGATGATTGGGGGTGCGTTCTTGAGTCGTTTTTACTTTTGTGAAGAGGAAGATAGCGGGCTATCTGACGAAGAACAGAAGCGAAAAGAGTCCAAAAATCGCCCAAAGCGCACACGAAAACGAAAACATCAAGCCGAGACAAACGTTATATAGAAATTCAAAACAGTTTCTTATTATATATAAGGTAGCATCTATTTAAGAAATACGGAAAGACAATGATAGAACTGACGCAGCAAGACCTCATCGAACGATTCGACAAACCCATCTTCCACAAAATCTCCGAGACGGCCGACGAGCTGGGACTGGAGTGCTACGCCGTGGGCGGATACGTGCGCGACCTCTTCCTCGAACGTCCCTCGCAGGACATCGACGTCGTCGTCGTGGGCAGCGGCATCGCGATGGCCGAGGCGCTCGGGCAGAAATTGGGCAAGAAGGCGCATGTGTCGGTGTTTCGCAACTTCGGCACGGCCCAAGTGAAGTGCGGCTCGCTCGAAGTGGAGTTCGTGGGCGCACGCCGCGAATCCTATTCGCACGACTCGCGCAAGCCCATCGTCGAAGACGGCACGCTGGAGGACGACCAGAACCGGCGCGACTTCACCATCAATGCCCTGGCCGTCTGCCTCAACCGGGCACGCTACGGCGAACTGGTCGACCCCTTCGACGGGCTGGCCGACATGAAGGAGAAGACCATCCGCACGCCGCTCGACCCGGACATCACCTTCAGCGACGACCCCCTGCGCATGATGCGCTGCGTGCGCTTCGCCACGCAACTGAATTTCTACATCGACGACGAGACGTTCGAGGCCCTCATGCGCAACAAAGAACGCATCCGCATCATCTCGCGCGAACGTATCGCCGAGGAGTTGAACAAAATCCTGCTCGCGCCCGTCCCCTCGAAAGGCTTCGTCGAGCTGGACCGCTGCGGACTGCTGGAGCTCATCTTCCCCGAACTCGTCGCGCTGCAAGGCGTGGAGACCATCCAGGGGCGCGGCCACAAGGACAATTTCTATCACACGCTGGAGGTCGTGGACAACATCGCCCGCATGACAGACAACCTGTGGCTGCGCTGGGCAGCCCTGCTGCACGACATCGGCAAACCGCGCACGAAACGCTGGGAACCGCGCGTCGGCTGGACGTTCCACAACCATAATTATGTGGGTGAAAAGATGGTGCCCGACCTCTTCCGGCGCATGAAGCTGCCGATGAACGAGAAAATGAAGTACGTCCAGAAGCTCGTCGGGCTGCACATGCGCCCCATCGTCATCGCCGACGACGTGGTGACCGACTCGGCCGTGCGCCGGCTGCTGTTCGAAGCGGGCGACGACATCGACGACCTCATGACACTGTGCGAAGCCGACATCACGTCCAAGAACCAGGTGCGCAAGCAGCAATTCCTCGACAACTTCAAGCTCGTGCGCCAGAAACTGAAGGACTTGGAAGAACGCGACCGCATCCGCAATTTCCAGCCTCCCGTGACGGGCGAGGAAATCATGCGTGTGTTCGACCTGCCGCCTTGCCGCGAAGTGGGCTCGCTGAAAAGCTCCATCAAGGACGCCATCCTCGACGGCGTCATCCCCAACGAACACGACGCAGCCTACGCCTTCATGCTGAAGAAAGCAGCGAAAATGGGGCTTACTCCGAAAAAGGAATGCTAAAATAAGACCTTATCCATGCGCGGCAATCAATTCTTTTGTATATTTGCTGCATAAATATAACAACCATGAAAAAGACTATACGTGCATGGCTCAGCATCCTATTGGGATGCACCATATTGGCCTCTGGCTTCGTTTTCTTCATCAACCCCTACAACATCGTGCCGGGGGGAGTCTACGGCGCGAGCATCGTGCTCCACAACCTGTTCCCGTCCATCCAGGTGGGAACGTTCGGCTACATGTTTGACATCCCGCTGCTCATCCTCTCGGTCGTGCTTCTGGGAGCCAAGCTCGGCACGCGCACCATCGCGGCCGCCCTGACCACCCCGCTCATCATGAATGTCATCTCCAAACTGGTCTATCCCACCCAGGAAGCATTGGAAAAGCTCGACCCGGCCCAACTGCTGGGCGGCACGCTTAACATGAGCGACCACCTGATGCTGACTTCCGTCATCGGGGCAGCCGTCATCGGCGTCGGCACGGGCATCGTCGTACGCAACCAGGCCACCACGGGCGGCACCGACATCGTCGGCATGCTGCTCCAGAAATATGCCCACATCCGCTTCTCGAACGCCATCCTGCTGGCCGACGGCACCGTGGTGTGTTTCGGCCTGCTGGTCATCGGCTTCGGCATCGGCAGCGCCAACGACGTCAGCCAGCCGTCCTGGCACTTGTCGCTCTATTCCCTCATCGCCATCTTCGTCACGTCGCGCGTCATCGCCTTTATGATCAACGGCGCCAAGAATGACAAGCTCATCTTCGTCATCAGCGACAGACACCTAGAAGACCTGCGCCAATACATCCTCCGCGACTTGGACCGCACAGGCACCTACATCAAGAGCAGCGGTGTCTACACGGGAGAAGACAAGGAAATGCTGTTCCTCGTCATCAGTTACAAGGAAGTGACAGGACTGAAACTGAAGATAAAAGAGGTAGACCCCGCAGCCTTCGTCGTCGTGACCGATGCCTACGACACCTTCGGCGAGGGTTGGAAAGAACTGCCCTCGGCCAACGAAGTGCAGCCGGAATAGGAGAAAAGGGAGCTCCGGAGGCATTTGTCCGTCTGAAAGTTGCATGCCACGCAAAATAAGTGTAACATTGCAGAAAAACCCTATCATCATGAGACGACAACTGACAGCTATCCTCGCCGGCCTCCTCCTTCTGGGCGCCGGCATCACAGAAACAAAAGCCTGCACGGGCATCACCCTGAAGACACCCGACGGCAAGCCCGTCCTGGCCCGCACCATCGAGTGGGGCGGAAGCGACCTCAACAGCCAATACGTCATCGTCCCCCGGGGCTACAGGCAACAGTCCTACGTCCCCGGAGGCGTCGACGGCATGAAATTCGAAGCACGCTATGGCTATGTGGGGCTGGCCGTGGAGCAGAAAGAATTCGTGGCCGAAGGAGTGAACGAAAAAGGACTTTCCGCCGGCTTGTTCTACTTCCCGAACTATGGGAGCTATGAGACCTATGCTCCGGCAAAGAAAGACAGCAGCATCGCCGACCTGCAACTGGTGAGCTGGATTCTGGGGAGTTGCACGACCGTGGACGAAGTGCAGGAATCCATCGCCCAAGTGCACGTCGTCGCCGTTGACCCGCGTGCATCGACCGTCCACTGGCGCTTTGCCGACCCGTCAGGCCGGCAAGTGGTGCTGGAAATCATCGACGGGAAGCCCCGCTTCTATGAGAACAAACTGGGCGTGCTGACCAACTCCCCCGGATTCGAATGGCAACTGACCAACCTGAACAACTATGTCAACCTCTTCCCCGGAAGTGCTCCGACCCAGCAACTCGGCTCGACCCTCCTGGCCCCCTTCGGCGCAGGGAGCGGATTCCTGGGCATCCCCGGCGACGTGACTCCTCCCTCGCGCTTCGTGCGGGCAGCCTTCTACCAGGCCACAGCCCCGCAAGCGTCATCGGCAGAAGAAGCCGTGCGCCAATGTTTCCAGATACTGAACAACTTCGACATCCCCATCGGCATCGAAAGTGCACGCGGAGAAAAGACATCCGGGCTGCCCAGCGCGACCCAATGGACATCGGCCACAGACCCGACAAACCGTGTCATCTACTACCGCACGATGCGTGACAGCCGCATCCGGAGCATCGACTTGAAAGCCATCGACTTCGCTCATGTCGCCTACCGTGCTGTCCCGCTCGACAACGTCGACCGCCAACCCATCGAGCCGATAGACATCCACTAAAAGTTTCAGCCCCCGGGCATACCAACCTAACGGATTATCACCTACCTTTGCAGGCGATAATCCGTTTTTCTTTAAATCAACGACAAAAACAATGGAACTTCCCAAAGACCCGATGATGCTCTACAGCTTCATCAACACCAAACTACGCGACTGCTATCCATCCCTCGACGCACTCTGCAACGACCTGCAAGTCAGCAAACAAGAAATCGTCCGCCAACTAGGCGAAGCCGGTTTCGAATACAGCGCCGAACACAACCGGTTCTGGTGAAACCATCCGCTTATTGAACTCTTTTACTTAAAATATACAAAAGTTTTAGGATACTTCGCCGTGTGTATATGTTTCCTTCCTATATTTGTGACAAATGAAACGAAATACACACATAGACTCTTTCTTCGGCACGAAAAACAAGAGAAGCCACAACTTTCAGTTTGTGATGTTGGTAAGGAGCTACCCGCTTCGTGCCTGAATCCCTATCCACCCCATTATCATCCGAACAGATTCTTCCAATCAATGAACATAACCATTCTAACATATATACCAATACACCCTAACTTATGGACGAAATAGCCATAATCCTGATACTTATCTTACTCAACGGCATATTTGCCATGTCTGAAATTGCCGTCATCTCGGCACGCAAATCCAGTCTGTCAACCGACCTCAAGAAGGGCAGCAAATCAGCCAAGATGGCACTCAAACTGGCTAACGACCCCGACCGCTTCCTCTCCACGGTGCAAATCGGCATCACGCTCATCGGTATCCTGACGGGTATCTACTCCGGAGCTTCGCTGGCCGACGACTTCTCCGACCTGCTGACAGGCGCCGGCTTTCCACAAGCATACGCCCGCTTGACAGCCCAGACCATCATCATCATCCTGGTGACGTATCTCAGCATCATCTTCGGAGAACTTGTACCGAAACGCATCGGTTTGAGCATGGCTGAAAAAGCCTCCAAAGCCGTAGCCCGCCCCATGTATTTCCTATCAGTCATCGCAGCCCCGTTCGTCTGGATATTGGCCAAGAGCACGGAAGCCATGTTCAACCTGCTGGGCATCAAGGAAGCCGAAAGCAAGGTGACGGAGGAAGAAATCAAGTCCATCGTGCAGGAAGGCAAGGAAGATGGTGAAGTGCAAGAAGTGGAACAAGACATCGTCGAACGCGTATTCCTTTTGGGCGACCTGAAGGTCAGCTCGCTCATGACCCACCGCTCCGACATCGTAGCGCTCGACATACACAACAACGAAGAGGAAATCAAAGCCATCCTGGAAGAAAACCTCTATGAGACTTATCCCGTCATCGACCGCACGTTTGACAACACGCTGGGCATTGTCGGCCTGAAAGACCTCATCTTCCGTTTCGGACAGAAGAATGCATTCAAACTTGAAGAAGTGGTGCGCCCGGCAACTTATTTCCACGACAACATGAGCGTCTATAAAGCTCTGGAACAGATGAAGGAGCACCGCCTCAGCCAAGCGTTCATCTGCGACGAATTCGGCAGTTTCCAAGGCATCATCACCCTGAAAGACATCCTCGGCGGACTCGTGGGAAGCATTGAGGGGACAACCGACGAACCGGAAATCATCAAACGCAACGAGTCGGACAGCTGGCTGGTCGACGGACAGTGCACATTCTACAACTTCCTGTCCTACTTTGACAAAGAAGACCTCTACGACAGCGACAGCAATTACAGCACCGTGGGCGGCCTCATCCTCGAGCTGCTCGAACACATCCCGCAATCGGGAGAACAAGTCGACTGGAAAGGTTTCCACTTCGAGATAGTCGATATGGACGGAGCGCGTATCGACAAGGTGCTCGTCACGGCGGATGCGAACATCCTGCAAGGCAACATCGGTTAAGGGCATGACTGAAGAGACAAAAGACAAACTCCGGCAGTGGGCACAACGCTATCACAGCCGCAGCTTCATCGCGACCGACCCCGTGCAGTTCCCGCACCGCTACGCCCGCAAGCAAGACATCGAGACGAGCGGCCTGTTGACAGCCATACTCAGCTTCGGGTCACGCAAGCAAATCCTGAAGAAAGCCGACGAACTGGATGCACTCATGCAGCACTGTCCCCACGAATACATCCTCTCCGGCCAGTGGCAAACGGATTTCCCGGCCAACCGGCAAGACAGCTTCTACCGCATGCTGTCTTACTCCGCTTTCCGTTTTTACTTCGAACGGCTGCATACGGCTTATACCCGCTATGACAGCCTGGAAGAAGCCTTGGCTGACTATTCGGGAACTCCGATGGAACGCCTTTGTACCTTCCTGGGCGTGTCGCCCCAGAGTCCGCAAAAGAAATTGAACATGTTCCTGCGCTGGATGATTCGTACCGGAAGCGACGTGGACTTCGGCATTTGGACGACGTTCTCCCCTGCCGAGCTGCTCATCCCGCTCGACACGCACGTCTGCCGCATGGCCTACGAACTGGGACTTATCGAAAAACCCACGTTCTCCCTACGCAATGCCCAACGTATCACCCAAGTGTTGGCCGAAGCATTTCCCGGAGACCCCTGCCTGGGCGACTTCGCCCTGTTCGGATTCGGGATAAATCGGGCTGAAAACTGATAAAACATCTGTTTCGAGGGCAAAAACCATATAATCTGTGCCCCGGAAAAGCCTATAAGTGACGAAAAAGCACTAATTTTGCGGCTGATGAAAAACATGATAACTAATACCCTAAATAAATAACCAAGCATGGAAGCAGTATTCAACTACATTATCGGTCTCGGGGCAGCCGTCATGATGCCTATCATCTTTACGATACTCGGTGTGTGTATCGGAATCAAATTTGGAAAAGCTCTCAAGAGTGGCCTACTCGTCGGTGTGGGTTTCGTAGGACTATCCGTCATCACAGGATTGCTGACCGACAGCCTGGGAGAACCCCTGAAAAAAGTAACAGAAATCTATGGTCTGAGCCTGGGTATCTTCGACATGGGATGGCCCGCAGCAGCCTCTGTGGCCTATAACACGTCTGTCGGCGCCTTCATCATCCCGGTCTGCCTGGCAGTGAACATCGTGATGCTCCTCACCAAGACCACCAAGACTGTCAACATCGACTTGTGGAACTACTGGCACTTCGCTTTCATCGGCGCGGTGGTCTACTTCGCCTCCGACAACATCTGGTGGGGCTTCTTCGCAGCCGTCATCTGCTACATCATCACCCTCATCATGGCAGACCTGACAGCTGACAAGTTCCAGAAATACTACGACGGCATGGACGGCATCTCCATCCCGCAGCCGTTCTGCCAAGGCTTTGTGCCCTTCGCCCTTGTCATCAACAAGATTCTCGACAAGATTCCGGGCTTCGACAAACTGAACATTGACGCCGAAGGCATGAAGAAGAAATTCGGCATCATGGGTGAACCGCTCTTCCTCGGCGTCATCGTGGGCTGTGCCATCGGCGCACTGGCTTGCAAGGACAGCAAGGAACTCGTCAACAACATTCCCTCCATCCTCGGCCTGGGCATCAAGATGGGAGCCGTCATGGAGCTTATCCCGCGCATCACCAGCCTCTTCATCGAAGGTCTGAAACCCATCTCAGACGCGACCCGCGAGCTCATCGCCCGCAAGTTCAAAAACAGTGCCGGACTGAACATCGGCATGAGCCCCGCGCTCGTCATCGGTCACCCGACGACACTCGTCGTGTCCCTCCTGCTCATCCCCGTGGTGCTGTTCCTCTCAGTCATCCTTCCGGGCAACCAGTTCCTGCCGTTGGCTTCGCTGGCCGGCATGTTCTACTTGTTCCCGGCCGTCCTTCCCATCACGAAGGGTAACGTGCTGAAGACGTTCATCGTCGGACTGGTCGCACTCATCGTCGGACTTTACTTCGTGACCAACCTGGCTCCACACTTCACCGAAGCCGCAACGGACGTCTACATGAAGACACAAGACGCTGCCGTACGCATTCCTGAAGGATTCCAAGGCGGCGCACTCGACTTCGCTTCGAGCATCTTCTCCTGGATTATCTTCCACCTGACGTACAGCTTCAAGTATATCGGCGCTGGCATACTCGTGCTCTTCACCATGGGCATGATGTACCTCAACCGCGTGCGCATCATCAAAGCATCCAAACATGAAAACAAATAAACACTGATAAATACATACGACTATGAAAAGATTAACACTTGCCATTCTGATGGGTGTAGCCGCCCTGAGCGGTTCGGCCCAAGTGAACTACAAAATCCAGACGGCGTGCAACCCGATGGACGTGAAACACTACGACACGGAGCGCCTGCGCAGCGCATTTGTCATGGACAAGGTGATGGTCAATGATGAAATCAACCTGACCTACTCCATGTATGACCGCTTCATATTCGGAGGCGCGGTGCCTGCCACCAAGGAACTCGTGCTGGAGACCATCGACCCGCTGAAGGCACCTTACTTCCTCTTCGGACGCGAGCTGGGCGTCATCAACGTGGGCGGTGACGGCATCGTGAGCGTAGACGGAAAAGAATATGAACTGAAATTCAAAGAAGCCCTCTATGTCGGCCGTGGCAACAAGGAAGTGAAGTTCAAGAGCAAAGACGCTTCCAACCCGGCACGCTTCTATCTCAATTCAGCCACCGCACACAAGGAATACAAGACGCAGTGGATTACCATCGACGGACGCAAAGGCTCACTCAAGGCCAACAGCATGGCTGCCGGCAAGATGGAAGAAAGCAACGACCGTGTCATCAACCAGCTCATCGTCAACAACGTGCTGGAAGAAGGCCCGTGCCAACTGCAAATGGGCTTGACGGAGCTGAAGCCGGGCAGCGTGTGGAACACCATGCCGCCTCACATCCACAGCCGCCGCATCGAGGCTTACTTCTATTTCAACGTGCCTGAAGGCAATGCCATCTGCCACCTCATGGGCGAGCCGCAGGAAGAACGCCTCGTGTGGTTGCACAACGAGCAGGCCATCATGTCGCCCGAATGGTCCATCCACGCCGCTGCCGGAACGAGCAACTACATGTTCATCTGGGGTATGGCCGGCGAGAACCTCGACTATGGTGACCAAGATAAGATTCAATACTTGGAGATGAAGTAAACAGCCCCTCCAAATCCAGGCCCTCCAAATCCAGGCCCCTCCAAACCTCCCCCGAAGGGGAGGCTTCTATACGAAACGCGGGGGATGCAGAAATGGAACTGCATCACCCGCGTTGTTTTTCTCTGCGACCTAAAGCCGAGGCGTGTTAACGGTAGTATTCGTACATGTTGTTTATAAACGTATAAAACAAACTTTCATTGTAGTTATAGTCCAAAGGATAATATTCCTTTAGCACTAAGCGTTCTTGGCCAGTGGAAATATCATAAAAATCACATGATCCAATCTGATAACTAACAATCTTGTCAACACCATTGCTTATTACCACACTATTATCCGAACCTTGAATAATATCTTTATTTGCAGGCTCTGCCATTACAAAGTCTAGACAGAATTTATCTCCCCAAAAGAGATACTGAATCATCCTCGTACCGTCGTCCAATAATGAAGATTCACTTTTTACCCTCGTGGGCATATCCATAAACCCCCTGCAACCGTAATGATTCCACGTAGCGGAGTTATCGCCTAACAAATAAATATAATCATCAGAAGCATAACCAGAACTTTTAGCACCATAACAAAGAGTAAAATTCAATATAACGGGATTGTCTACATCATCATATTTCTTATTGTCAACTTCATTTAGCAAAGCCATAACTTTCACCATCCGGCAATTTGAAATGTCCGGCGTTTGCGCCCGCAGCCCTGCTACGGCGAGCAAGAACAGAAAAATCGTGATACATCTTTTCATAAAGGTATAATTTAAAGGTTAATGTCTGTTGGCAAATGTACACAAAAGATTCCACATTGCCCGCAATTTGCCCTGCACCTTTGGCTAACACGCACAAAAAAAAGCCTCCCCTTCGGGGGAGGTTTGGAGGGGCCCGGACTTGGAGGGGCCCGGACCTGGAAAGGCTTGTTATTCCAGCGTCACTTCCACCGGGCAATGGTCCGACCCGAGAATCTCGGTGTGAATCTTCGCCCCGGCGAGACGCTCGCGCAGGCGGTTGGAGACGACGAAATAGTCGATGCGCCAGCCGGCGTTCTTCTCGCGGGCCTTGAAGCGGTAGGACCACCAGGAATAGATGTCTGTCTGGTCAGGGTAGAAGTAACGGAACGTGTCGGTGAAACCTGCGTCGAGCAACTGTTGGAACTTGGCACGCTCCTCATCGGTGAAGCCTGCGTTCTTGCGGTTGCTTTTCGGGTTCTTCAGGTCGATTTCCTGATGGGCGACGTTCATGTCGCCGCAGACGATGACGGGCTTGCGGGCGTCGAGCCGCAGGAGATAGTCGCGGAAGGCGTCCTCCCACGTCATGCGGTAGTCCAGGCGACGGAGGCCGTCCTGCGAATTGGGCGTGTAGACGGTCACAAGGAAAAAGTCGTCCATCTCCAGCGTGATGACGCGCCCCTCACGGTCGTGCTCCTCGATGTCGAGTCCGTAGGTCACGCTTAGAGGTTTGCGGCGCGTGAAAATGGCTGTGCCCGAATAGCCTTTCTTCTCGGCATAGTTCCAGTAAGACTCGTATCCGTCAAACGAGAGGTCGAGTTGTCCCTCCTGCATCTTGGTCTCCTGAAGGCAGAAAAAATCGGCATCAAGTGCCTGAAAGGTCTCGCGGAAACCTTTGTCGCAACAGGCGCGAAGCCCGTTGACATTCCATGAAATCAGCTTTATCATATAGTCTGTACGATTTTAATTGATTCGTTTCATTTTTGCATTCATTGCACAAATATACGCAATTCCCACGATATTCCTCCACCGACACGCGATATGCATACCTATCCGCATGTTTATGCACCGCCACGCGCTTCCGCTTCCTTCCGACCTGCGAGCGAAAAGGAAACCGCGCAGGGACGGAAACGAGTGCGCCCGGGCACGCCTTCCTATCGCACCTGACGAAGTCTTCACACGGTGCTTTTTCGTCCCAAAAACCGCACGTTCAAGCCGCCTGTTCGCGCTATTTCAAGCCTTCACGGCAACAAAATCCAAAAAACAACATGCACCATAAAAGGCTTTATTTGACATAAAAAAGACAGCTTGCAAGGAATATCCGCGTTCGATAGACGAGAAAGTCACCTCACAAGCTGTCTTATAAGCTAAATCCTGTGCGCCAAAAAAACGAATTTTTCCCGTCATCTGCCGGGAGGGGCGAAAAAAGCGATGTTAAAAGTGCATAAATATACCGTTCTTACATGAACTCCTCCGGTTCGCGCCGTGCGCTGAACTTGGCGTGAAGCATGGCCGTATAGGGAGTGTCGAAGGTCAATGCCCCGGCAGGGCAAGCCTTCACACAGGCACAACACTTGATGCAGGTCGAAGGTTCGGTCTGCACCTCGCCCTCATCGGTCATGCGGATAGACATCGTGGGACAACAGTCGACACAGGTCCCGCATCCCGTGCAGTTGTCCTCATGCCACACGGGAGCCTGCGGCGTGGGCTTGCCCACTTCGCGATAGGGCACGTTGCCCTTGATGTAGAAAGGAGCTAAGGCTTCCACCCCGCCGGCCGCGTCCAACTTGTGGCGTGCACTGCGCCCGAACTCCTCGGCCAGCTGCAAGTCTGCCTCATCCGGACGTCCCTCGGCAATGGGCATGCCGGGGCGACTGTAAGAATGTTCGCCGACGAAAGCGCCTGCGGCCACAGGCACGAAGCCCTGCGCCGTCATCGCGTCACGCAGTTCGACAAGTGCGTCCTCATAATCACGGTTTCCGTAGACGACCAGCAAGACGGCGGGCGTCTGCTCTCCCCGAACGTTTTTCAGCCGTTGCAAGGCCAGGGGGGCCACACGTCCGGCATACACCGGCACGGCGATGACGGCCAGGCAGTTGCTGCCGAGGCGGACGGTGTCGCGCAGCTGGCGGCAGGTCAGGTCAAGCTCTTCAGCCGGCGCAGCCTGACATCCACGTGCGACGGCACGTGCTATTTTCAGCGAAGTGTGAGTGGGTGAAAACGTAATCACCCGTGTGTGTATAGTCTTCATATTGTCAGTTAAAGATAAGTTAGTCATTCGTCTGCACAAAGGTAGGCTTTTCGTACGAAATGCCTGTCCTCGCAACTGCAATCTTTGCGCCGGGCCGCAGAAAAAGCCCCGAAAGTCTTTCTGTTTTCGCCCCGAATGCCTATTTTTGGACAAACCAAAAATCTTACATCATGACAAAAGAATCCACCTCCCGTCCGCTCGATGTGCAAAGCCTGGAAAAAGCCATCGAGCTCTATAAGCAACTGGACGCCGACCGCGCCGACGCTTTCCACTATCTTGACAGGAACTATGCCGTCTCGGAAATCAGGACCTATTACCCCTTGGGCGAAGACATAACCTATGCCCGCAACGACAACAACCGGGCGCAATACCTGATGGACGACCGGGCGAAACGTGCCTGGAGGATTCTTGACGCCTACGGCAACTTGGTGCATTTCAGTGCGGACGACATCGACTTCGAGAAAGTGGACCGGCTGGAGAACGTGGAGTATGTGCATGACCTCTATGCCAAATTCCGCTTCAACATCGAGGCTTACCAAAACGGTGTGGCGCTCGTGCATTGGACGGCCTATCCCGACGGCCTCTACTTCGCGGACGAAGACGGTTTCGGAGCCGAGCCCAACGACGAAGTGAACGTCTATGCCTACATCGACCGCGACGGTCGGACGATAATCCCGTTTCAGCCGATGACCGGCGAAGAGAGAAAAGACCTGCGCCGGAAAGCGGAGGAAATCGTGAAGATGCGCAGTCAGGTGTGAACATTGCACCGCGTGCAAAGGACATTCTCGCAAAATATCGTTATCTTTGCCTTTTACTAACAAACATAAAAGCCTATCGACAACGCATGAAAGTTATTGATTTGATTACAAGCACCGACAAGACGGCCTTTTCCTTCGAGATTCTTCCCCCGATAAAAGGAAAAGGCATTGACACGCTCTATCAAACCATCGACACCCTCCGCGAGTTTGACCCAAAATACATCAACATCACCACCCATCGCAGCGAATACGTCTACAAGGACTTGGGCGGCGGCCTTTTCCAGCGCAACCGCCTGCGCCGGCGTCCGGGGACAGTGGCCGTGGCAGCAGCCATCCAGAACAAGTATAACATCACCGTCGTCCCCCACATCCTGTGCAGCGGCTTCACACGCGAGGAAACCGAATATGTCCTGCTCGACCTTCAGTTTCTCGGCATCACGGACCTGCTCGTGCTGCGTGGCGACAAAGCCAAGCACGAAAGCATATTCGTGCCCGAACACGACGGCTATTCGCACGCCGTCGAGCTGGAAGCGCAGATCAACGATTTCAACCGCGGGCTGTTCGTCGACGGTTCGCCGGCAGAAGTGACCAAGACGCCGTTCCACTACGGAGTGGCCTGCTATCCGGAAAAGCACGAAGAAGCCCCCAACATGGAGTCGGACATCTACTGGCTGAAAAAGAAAATCGAAGCGGGAGCGGAATACGCCGTGACCCAGCTCTTTTACGACAACCGCAAGTATTTTGACTTCGTGAAACGCGTGCGGGAGGCAGGCATCAACGTGCCCATCATCCCCGGCATCAAGCCTTTCACGAAACTGTCACAGCTCAACATGGTGCCCAAGACCTTCAAAGTGGACATCCCGGAACCCCTCTCCTCCGAGGCAGCCCGCTGCAAGACCGACGAAGAAGCTGCGGCCCTGGGCATCGAGTGGTGCGTGTCCCAATGCCGGGAGCTTATCGCAGCAGGCGTGCCGAGCATCCATTTCTACACGGTGTCAGCCGTCAAGAGCATTCACGAAGTGGCCAAGCAAATCTTCTGACGCCTATGTTTTTCAAGGACATCATCGGACAAGAACAGGTCAAGGAACGGCTTCGTCTCGAACTGCACGAAGGACGTGTCCCCCATGCCCAACTGTTTGCCGGGCCGGAAGGCTCCGGCGCACTCCCGCTGGCCATCGCCTACGCACGCTTCCTGCTGTGCACTCATCGCGGTGAGACCGACGCATGCGGCACGTGTCCCTCCTGCGTGAAGCTGAACAAGCTGGCGCATCCTGACCTGCATTTCGTCTTTCCCGTAGTGAAGCGGAAAGGCGGAGGCGACACGGTGTCCGACGATTACATCCGCGAATGGCGCGAACTGGCCATCTCCACCCCCTACTTCGGCCTGAACCACTGGCTCGACGCTATGGGCGCCGAAAACCAGCAGGCACAAATCTTCGTCAAGGAAAGTGACGAACTGACGCGCAAGCTCAGCCTGAAATCAAGCGAAGGAGGCTACAAGGTGGTCGTCCTTTGGCTGCCGGAAAAGATGAAAGTGGAGTGTGCCAACAAACTGCTCAAACTGCTCGAAGAGCCCCCCGCACTGACGGTGTTCCTGCTTGTCAGCGAAGAGCCTGACCGCATACTCCCCACCATCCTGAGCCGCACGCAGCGTGTCAACGTCCCCCGACTCGGCGACAGCGAGATAAGCACGGCGCTCTCCCGACAGTTCGGCTTGCAGCCGTCCGACGCTGCGGAGACGGCCCGCCTGGCCAACGGCAGCTACCTGCAAGCACTGGAAATCATCCACCGAGGCGATGACAACCTCCTATTCTTCGAGTTGTTCGTCAGCCTGATGCGACTGGCTTACCAGCGCAAGGTGAAAGACATGAAGGATTGGAGCGAGACGGTGGCCACGATGGGGCGCGAACGCCAGAAGAATTTCCTGGCCTACTGCCAGCGCATGGTGCGCGAAAACTTCATCTCCAACTTCCACAGACGGGAACTGAACTACATGAACCGCGACGAAGCCAACTTTGCCGTGCGCTTCGCGCCGTTCATCAATGAACGCAATGTCATCGGCATTGCCGACGAACTGAGCGAAGCCCAAGCACACATCGAGCAGAACGTAAACCCGCGTATGGTGTTCTTTGACTTCGCCCTGAAAATGATTGTACTATTAATACAGTGACAAGGGCCGGGACTGTCGACAGACCCTGCCTCAACGACCAGATAAAAACTCAAACACTATGGATTTCAAACTTACCAACGGCAGCGGAAGGCTATCAGCCAAAGGATGCGGCCGACAAGATAACAAACTGAACACTTATGACTGGCTGGCCGACATCCCTGCGGGAGAAGAAGCCGGCGACATGGTCGAAGTGCAATTCAAGAACACCCGCAAGGGATACTACAAGAACAGCAACAAGCTGAAATTGGAGAAAGGCGACATCGTGGCCGTCGAAGCCAGTCCCGGGCACGACATCGGCACCGTGACACTCACCGGACGCCTCGTCCCGCTCCAGATGAAAAAAGCCAATCTGAAACCGGACGCTGAAATACGCCGCATCTATCGGAAAGCCAAGCCTGTCGACCTGGAAAAATACGCAGAAGCAAAGGCCAAGGAACACGACACCATGATACGCTCGCGCCAAATCGCCGCGCGGCTGAAGCTGAACATGAAAATCGGCGACGTGGAATACCAGGGAGACGGCAACAAAGCCATATTCTACTACATCGCAGACGAGCGTGTGGACTTCCGCCAACTCATCAAGGTGCTGGCCGAGGCCTTCCACGTGCGCATCGAGATGAAGCAAATCGGAGCACGCCAAGAAGCCGGACGCATAGGAGGTATCGGTCCCTGCGGACGGGAATTGTGCTGCGCCACCTGGATGACCAACTTTGTCTCTGTCTCGACCAATGCAGCCCGTATCCAAGACATCTCACTCAATCCCCAAAAACTGGCCGGACAATGCGCCAAACTCAAATGCTGCCTGAATTACGAAGTGGATGCCTACGTGGAATGTACCAAGCGAATGCCCTCACGCGAAATCACACTGGAAACCAAGGACGCGACATTCTATTACTTCAAAGCAGACATCCTCAAAGGACAGGTCTCATACTCCACCGACAAGAACTTTGCAGCCAACCTGGTGACCATCACCGGAAGACGGGCCTTTGAAGTCATCAACATGAACCGCAACGGCATCAAGCCCGACAGCCTGCTGGAGGAAGCGCACACCAGCGAACCCAAACGGCCTGTCGACCTGTTGGAACAGGAAAGCGTGACACGCTTCGACAAAACAAAAAAGAACAAGAAAAAGAAGAAAAGCGGACAAGGACAGCCTGCCAACAACGGAGAAGCAAAGAAAGCAGCCGCACAACAACCGGACAACCGAAAAACCGAGTCCAAGAAATCACAGCCCGAAAACAAAAACAAAAACCAAGAAAAAGGACAGGAGAAAGGACAGCAACCGGCTGAAGCAAAGAAGAACAACACGCCCAGAAAGCGCAACAACAAAGGAAACCGTCCTCCCCAAGAGCCCGGCAAAAAGCAACAGGCCAATCCGGCTCCCCAACCTAAAAACAACGCCAACCCTCAATAAATGGCCTGCCTGACACATTCGTTGAAAAAAACCATCCTGCTGCCGGCAATCATCCTGCTGGCAGCAGCTTGCCACGCTCCGGAAGGCTACCACACATTCCGGACACTGCCGGATGAAGGTTGGAAACGGGGCGACACGCTCTACTTCTCCCTCCCCCGGCAGACTGGGACACGCCCCTGCCGCGCTACGCTCGAAATACGTCACAGGGGCGACTACCCCTACTGCTCGCTGTGGCTGCTCGTCAACCACAACACGGCCGACTCACTCACCTTCCGCACGGACACTGTGGAGTGCATGCTGGTCGACAAGCACGGCCACTTCGACGGCGCAGGCATCAACGACCTCTACCAGAAAAGTTTTCCCCTGCCTGACATCACGTTGCATGAAGGCTCAGCGCCGACCTTCAAAATCGCCCCTTTCATGAAAGACCGCCTGCTGGAAGGCATTTCCGACGTCGGCATCCGGCTGACTCCCACACAGCATCCGACGGAATAACCCCATACATTCTTAAAAAAGCGACCCGAAACTCCGCCCGACCACGGAAAGGAAGGTAAGGCCGGGCGGAGTCTATTCCGTGGTCGGCTACCCTTAACAGGGCGCAAAGCCGCAAAGAAAAGGGCATTTTCGCCCTCTCCTTACGTCCGTTTCCGCCCCGCGTCGATGCGGATGAAGATAAACAAAAGGATGGTGAAGCCCCACAGCGAGGAGCCTCCATAACTGAAGAACGGCAACGGAATGCCGATGACCGGTGTCAGTCCCAGCACCATGCCGACATTGATGAACAAGTGAAAGAGGAAAATGCTCACCAGCGAATAGCCGTAGACGCGGCCGAAACGACTGCTCTGTCGCTCGGCAAGCACCAACAGGCGGAGGATGAATGCCAGAAACAACAACAGCACGACCGAAGCGCCGATGAACCCCTGCTCCTCGCCCACGGTGCAGAAGATGAAGTCCGTGTCCTGTTCGGGGACGTATTCCAGCTTGGTCTGCGTCCCGTTCAGAAATCCCTTGCCCGTCAGCCCGCCGGAACCGATGGCTATCTTCGACTGGTTCACATTGTAACCCACTCCCGACAAATCTTCCTTCATGCCCAGCACCACTTCGATACGCGCTTTCTGGTGGGGCTGGAGCACCTTGGCAAACACAAAGTCGCTGGAATAAAAGAAAGCCAGCGAACCAAGTGTGAACAGGGCGATGTAGGCAAAATTGTTCATCCGCTCGCGCAGCCACAGGACACACAACGTCACCATCAACCCGACGCACACGCCAAGCTGCACCCAGGTGATGTCAAACGGTATAACATAGGCTGAAAACAGCAAAGCCAGCAACGTAAGCCCCAAGCTGCATCCCAGCATCCAGCGGACCACCACCGTGCGGTGCGTGTACACCCCGACCATCCCGGCCGTGCAGACCTGGATGAGAAGCATCACGACAAATTTACCCACAGGGGCCGGCATATTCCACAGCATGACGTCGGAAAAGCGGATGCCCACGATGAAATAGACCACGGCACAGACACCCGAAAAAAGAAACGCTCCGGACATGCCTTCCCGATAGAGCATCAAGAAAAACGACAGGAACACCAGCGCCGAACCCGTCTCTTTCTGCAAGATGATGATGCACAAAGGCAAGAGTATCAGGCCCACGACACACAGGAAGTCGCGCGTGCGGTGCAAGGAGAAGGTGTAAGCACTCATGTATTTGGCCAAGGCCAAGGCCGTGGCAGCCTTGGCAAACTCGGCCGGTTGCAGATTGACGCCCCCGCCCAAGCGTATCCAGGAATGAGAGCCCTTGATGTCGGGAGCTATAAACAGCGTCGCTATCAACAAGAGGATAATCAGGCCATAGATGAAATAAGCCAGCATCTCATAGAGCTTCTCCTCCAACATCAGGAGGACAAATCCGATGCCCAGGGAACACCCAATCCAGAGCAGTTGTTTCCCGGCACGGGTGTCCAGTCCCAGGAAATCCGGTTCGCCATAGGTGTAGCTGGCTCCGCACACGCTGAACCATCCGCAGATAACCAATGCCAGATAGAGCAATATGATTACCCAGTCGACCGATTTATATAACCTAACGTTCCTGATCATCGTAAAATATGCGTCTTGCCTGAATCTGGGAAGCCAGCTCTTCACTTTCGGGCGAAAGCTCTCCTTTCAGGTATTTTTCCATCATCAATTTGCCGATAGGCACTCCGTAGACCGCTCCGAAGCCGCCGTTTTCCACATAGACGGCAATGGCAATCTTCGGATTGTCCATCGGCGCAAATCCCATGAAAGCCGAGTGGTCATGCCCGCGGTTTTCGGCTGTACCCGTCTTTCCGCAGACCTCGATGCCGGGAATGTTCGCTCCCCGGCACGTGCCGGCCAGCACGGCCTGACGCATGCCTTTCACCACTTCTTCATAATAGCGCGGTTCGACTTTCGTGTAACGGCGCGTGCGGTAGAGGCTGTCCAGCTCACCACCCTCGATGGAGTGCACGACGTGAGGCGTGATGAAATAACCACGGTTGGCGATGGTCGCCCCCAGATTGGCAATCTGAAGCGGGGTCAGCGTCACCTCGCCCTGTCCGATGGCTATACTGATGACGGTCAGTCCGTTCCACGAGCCGCGATAGGCTTTGTCGTAAAAAGCCGCATTGGGAATCATCCCCCGGCGTTCACCCGGGATGTCCACTCCCAGACGATAGCCGAAGCCCATCGAGACCATGTAGTCCTTCCATGTGGTCATGGCCTCCTGCACAGTCTTATACTTGGTGCGGTTGCCAAACATATAATAAAGTCCCCAGCAGAAATAGCCGTTGCATGATGTAGCCAAAGCCGGAACCAGGGAAAGGGGTGAGGGATGGGCGTGACACCCGACGCGCAAGCCTCGGTAGACAAAGCCGTGATAGCAGGGATAGAGCGTCTGCGTGGGAGAAATGATGCCCTCCTGCATGAAGGTCAGGGCCTGCGTCGTCTTGAAAGTGGACCCTGGAGGGTATGTGCCCGACACGGCCCGGTTCAGGAGCGGTTTCCACTTGTCGCGTGAAAGTTCCAGATGGTGCTTGCCGCGGTCGCGTCCGACCATCAGGTGAGGGTCGTAGGAAGGAGCCGACACCATGCAGAGGATGTCGCCCGTGGATGGCTCGATAGCCACGATGCTGCCAATCTTCCCTTCCAACAGGCGTTCGCCCAGCGCTTGCAGCTCGACGTCCAGCCCCAGCGTCAGGTTCTTCCCGGGGACAGGCAGCTTGTCCAGCGCACCGTCCTTGTAGCGCCCTTGGATGCGCCCGTGAGCGTCGCGCAACAGGATTTCCACACCTTTCTCGCCGCGAAGCTCCTTCTCGTAGGAACGCTCGACCCCCTGGATGCCGATGTAGTCGCCGCTGCGGTAGTAATCATCCTCTTCGATGTCACGCTTGGAGACTTCGGCCACATCGCCCAGGACATGGGCTGCCACGTCATAGGTATACTGGCGCGTCGTGCGCCGTTGCACATAGAATCCGGGGAAACGGAACAGCTTCTCTTGGAAAACGGCAAACTCCTCAGCCGGAAGCTGGCTCATGAACACCTGCTCCGTATAACGGGAATATCCGGGGTTCAACGCCCGGTTCTTGATGTCGGCCATGCGCTTAATGAAATATTCTTTCGTGATGCCCAGTGTCTGGCAGAAGTCCAAGGTGTCCAAATGCTCCACTTCACGCATCACCACCATGACGTCATAGGCCGGCTGGTTATAGACCATCAGCCTGCCCTCCCGGTCGTAGATGGCCCCGCGGGCCGGGTATTGCACTTTATTCAGGAAAGCATTGCTGGCAGCATTCTTCTTGTAATCATCGCTCATAATCTGCAAAGTGAACAGCCGCAGGATGTAGCCGAACACGATTGCTATGGCTACACCGGCTATCACAAACTTACGTTTCTCCAGATTATAATCACGCATGTATTGCCTCCAACTTTTACGTCCGCTTCATCCACACGGAGCGGACATGAAACCATCATTTCCTTCGGACACTTTCCATCATCATCACGCAGAAGGTAGTCAATGCCGTGCTGCACACCACTTTCAAAAGCAACAGCGTCCAGCTAAAAAACGAGAACGTGTCCAGAAGGAGAAGCACTGCGTGATGAAGGAACACAGCCATGGCTGCATACCCCAGAAAAGAGCCGAATCCCATCGAACGGATGCCCGGCTCCCAATCATCCACACTGTCGCGGGGCACAAAGAGCGTCAACAGCCAAGGCCGGACAAAGGCCAGCAATGTGGTGGCCGCAGCATGCATCCCCGGCGTGTTGGAAAACACATCAATCACCAGGCCGACAAAAAAGCCTAAAAGCAAAAGGACATTGCGCTTCACGTCACGGTTGAGCACCAGCATGAAATAGACATAAGCAAAGGGCGTGGCATAGCCACCGATATGAATCTGATTGAGCACCAGCACCTGAACCAGCACCAGAGCCAACAGCCATAAACCGCGTTTCCAGTAAGAGACATTCATATCTGTTCGACCTTCACTTTCTGTATTCTTTCGTCAATTCTTCGATTTCCTCCATGCCTTCACGGGCTATGACACGCACGTCGTCCAAGCGTCCGAAGTCGGTCGACAGCCGCACTTTCAACAGATAGGACAGTCCGTCATGCGAGTCTTCGATGTCTTCCACCACGCCGACCATGATTCCTTCAGGAAAGATGGACGAATAGCCGCTTGTCACGATGGTGTCTCCTTTCTGGCATTCCGCATGCCGGGGGACATCGTGCAGATACGTGTAGCGCACGTCGGTCCCGTCCCAACGCAGGTAACCGAAATAACCGCTACTTTTTATCTTGCAACTGATGTTCGACTTGCTGTTCAACAGCGAAATGACCAGTGCATGATGAGAGGTCGTCTTGCCTACGATACCCACCACGCCATTTCCACACACGACCCCCATTTCGGCCTGCACGCTGTCAGAACGGCCCTTGTCGATGGTGATGAAATTGTCCGCACGGTCAAGCGTATTGTTCACCACATGTGCCTTTATACGCCAGAAGTCTCCCAAGGCTGCCTGTTGCAGACTGTCCACCGCGCTCGAATCGCGTGTCAGCTCCGCCACCACGGCCCGGAGGGACGAGACCTCACGTTCCAGGTCCAGGTTACGGTCGGTCAGTGCGTCGTTCACCGTCTTCAGGTGAAAATACCCCGTTATGCTGCTCGAAATCTCATACACTGTGCCGCAAAGCCAGTTGGCAGAAGAGAAATACACACTGCCCTGGTAGTTGTTGAAGCGAAACAACAACACAAAGCACACCACTTCCAGTATGACAAACAGGAAGCAGTGGCTATACCTCAGCAGAAAGTCAAGCAGGTTACGCACAGCGACAGGAATTTCATCGCATCAGGAACGAAAACTTGTCTATGTTCTTCAAGGCGATGCCCGTTCCCTTGGCTACACTGTACAGGGGGTCTTCCGCGATGTGGAAAGGTATGTTTATCTTGTCAGTCAAACGCTTGTCCAGTCCACGAAGCAGCGCGCCTCCTCCGGCCAGGTAGATGCCATTGTGCACGATGTCGGCATACAGCTCAGGCGGCGTGTTTTCCAACGCATTCAGCACGGCAGTCTCTATCTTTGCGATGGACTTCTCCAGGCAGTGGGCGATTTCCTGGTATCCGACAGGGACTTCCATCGGAAGCGCCGTGATGCGGTTCGGGCCATAGACAGTATAATCTTCCGGCGCATCGTCACCCAAGTCGGTCAAGGCAGCTCCCACGGCTATCTTGATGCGCTCAGCCATACGCTCACTCACCTTCACATTGTGCTGACGGCTCATGTATTCCTGGATGTCAGCCGTAAAGTCGTCACCGGCAATGCGGATGGAACTGTTCGTCACGATGCCTCCCAGCGAGATGACGGCAATCTCCGTCGAACCGCCACCTATGTCGACCACCATGTTTCCTTCCGGAGCCTGCACGTCAAGCCCGACGCCGATGGCAGCAGCCATGGGTTCGAAAATGAGATACACGTCACGCCCGCCTGCATGTTCTGCCGAATCGCGTACGGCACGCAGTTCGACCTCCGTACTGCCCGAAGGCACACCGATGACCATGCGCAGCGAGGGTGAGAACAGGCGGCGTCCCGTGTTCACCTTCTTTATCAGTCCACGCATCATCTGTTCGCACGCGTTGAAGTCGGCAATCACGCCGTTGCGCAACGGGCGCACAGTGCGGATGTGCGGATTTTCCTTTTCATACATCATCTTTGCCTTCTCGCCCACGGCTATCATCTTTTCCGTGCGACGGTCCAGCGCCACGACTGAAGGCTCATCCACCACAATCTTGTCATTGCTGATAATGATGGTGTTGGCCGTGCCCAAGTCCATGGCTATCTCTTGCGTAAATGAGAACAATCCCATAATCTTTATTTCAGCGTTTTATTGTTGAATAAAAAATGAAGAACGAAGAATGAAAAGCGATGACGTCCTCCATTCTTCATCCTTCATTCTTCCTTGTATTTAGTGTTTGAAATGACGTACGCCGGTCATCACCATAGCCACGCCGTGTGCGTTGCAATAGTCCACAGACTCAGTGTCACGAATAGAGCCGCCCGGTTGGATAACAGCCGTCACACCCTCTTTCTGAGCGATTTCCACGCAGTCACCGAAGGGGAAGAATGCGTCACTCGCCATCACAGCCCCGTGAAGGTCGAATCCGAAGTTGTGGGCCTTCTCGATGGCCTGTTTCAGGGCATCCACACGCGAAGTCTGCCCCACACCGCTGGCAATCAACTGTTTGTCTTTAGCCAACACGATGGAATTGCTCTTACTGTTCTTCACGATTTTGTTTGCGAAAAGCATGTCCTCAATCTCGGCCTCGGTCGCAGCCTTCTCAGTCACTTGCTTCAGGTCAGCACGGGTCTCGATGTTCAAGTCGCGGTCCTGCACCAATACGCCGTTCAGCAGCGAGCGGAATTGCTTCTTGGGCAACTCGACATCCTTGCGCACGAGGATGATGCGGTTCTTCTTCTGCTCGAGTATCTGCAAAGCATCCATGTCATAGTCAGGAGCAATGATGACCTCGAAGAATATCTTGTTGATTTCCTCAGCCGTAGCCTTGTCGACCGATTCGTTGGTGATGAGCACACCGCCAAATGCCGAAACAGGGTCGCCGGCCAACGCGTCCTTCCATGCTTGGAGCAGCGTCGGGCGCGAAGCCAGTCCGCAAGCATTGTTGTGCTTGAGGATGGCGAAAGTGATTTCGTCAAACTCGTCAATCAAATCTACAGCCGCATTGATGTCAAGCAAGTTGTTGTAAGAGATTTCCTTGCCGTGAATCTGGTCGAACATAGCCTCCAGATTGCCAAAGAAATAGCCGCGCTGATGAGGATTCTCCCCGTAACGCAACTGCTTGGAATCATCCATGGCACAGCGGAAGGCAGAGAAATCATCTCCGTCAAAGTAGTTGAAAATGGCCGAATCATAGTGCGAAGAAACGGCAAAAGCCTCTTTCGCAAACCAACGGCGTTCTTCAAGTTCCGTGCATGCACCACGCTCCATCAAGATGTCGCGCAAAGGTTTATATTGTGCCTGGCTGGCCACGATGACCACGTCGCGGTAGTTTTTCGCACCCGCCCGGATCAGGGAAATGCCGCCTATGTCAATCTTCTCGATAATGGCCTGCTCACCGGCGCCCGAAGCCACGGTCTCCTCAAAGGGATAAAGGTCCACAATCACCAAATCGATTTCCGGAATGGCATACTCGGCCATCTGGGCTCTGTCACCCTCTTCTTCACGGCGTGCGAGAATACCGCCGAAGACTTTCGGATGAAGTGTCTTCACCCGTCCGCCCAAGATGGACGGATAACTAGTCAAGTCCTCCACAGCCTTGCAGGGAAAACCCAACGATTCGATGAACTGGCGTGTGCCACCCGTGGAAAGGAACTCAACACCTTCTTCGTGAAGTTTGGCCAAGATTTCATCCAGCCCTTCTTTGTGGTAAACTGATACCAATGCAGTTTTTATCTTCTTTGTTGCAGACATTTAATAATAGATTTAGCGATTTTCATGCAAAGTTAGGAATTTTGCAAGATATAGATTAGGATTATCCTCTTTTTCTAATAAAAAATAACGGAGTTACAGCTTTTTACTTCATCTCCGCCCAACAAGGCAAGGCCAACCGGCAGGCATACGGCTAAAAAGGTGCAATGTACGGACTTCAAACCATGCCTGTCTGCAATTTCTGACGGATCTGAAACGTAAACTCGCAACACCGGGCCTCTCCTTCATGCACCCCAAAGCCATGTCCCGGGAAACAAGCCACAAAGGTGGAAACGCCGGTTCGGGCAGCCCCAAGCCTTGACCTGCGCCAGGCTACCCATAGAATTCCGCCCAGGGACGGCCTCCTTTCCGGCCGACCACGGAAAGGAGGCCGTGCTCGCGCCGAAAGGAAGGCGTGTCCGGCCAGCCTTAATAGCCCGCCCTGCCGCCCTCAGGACGATGCAGAGGAAGTCCATCGAAAAGAAAGATTTTAATAAGACAATAAAAAAATTGCCCAATATTTTGCAGATTTCAAATAAAGCACTACCTTTGCATCGCTTTTGAAACAAAAGACCTTTCGGGCGCTTAGCTCAGCTGGTTCAGAGCGTCTGCCTTACAAGCAGAGGGTCGGGGGTTCG
>OIWT01000241.1_pt1 | contig 79305 bp, 59 predicted proteins | sample 1587701 | NCBI WGS metagenome assembly OIWT01 (sample SAMEA3888904, study PRJEB22519) | human gut metagenome | biome: human gut; feature: human-associated habitat; material: faeces | place: Denmark | collected 2009
CACACTCTTCAATTCCATTCTGTGTATCAATCAGATACAGCTTTTTTAATTATCCACAGGCAAAGATACAGACTTTTTTTGTTACAAGGCGACAAAAAGTCCCGGCTGCATGCAGATTGGCGACGACGTCCGGCTCCTCCGGCACACCATCCACATCCCGGCCAAAGATTCAGTTTAAAACATTATAAACAAAAACGGCCTTCTTACAAGCTCGTTATTCCCGACAGCAGATGCCGCCGTCCGACGCCTGTCCATGGCGGCCGAATCTACCCTCCTTTCCGTCCATGCACGGAATAGTTTCGGCCCACGGGCGGAAAGGAATCCGTCCACGGGCGTAATAGGTCCGGCCCGCAGAGAAAATCCTCCGGCAAACACGCCCTACACAAACAACTAATAAACAAGTATTTGAGAACTATGCTCCGCACCATCTTGCAAGACGTCCCGACCTTCCACAGCCTTCAGACTCCAATCATGCCACCAAGGTCACAGCAACAATACGCATTCATGAAAATAGTAAACAAACAACATCCGAAAACACAAAGAGAAACGACCGGCGGCAGCGATTCTCTCTCTTTTTGAATGAAAAACGGGAAAATATTCGGGAAAAAGAGTGGCTAATCCTGCAAAAAGCACTTTCTTTGCAAAAAACTTCCTCGTAGAAAGAGCTTCAAAAGCCATGAATAAAAGCCAAATCATAGGGCTGTGCCTGCTGATGTTGTCCTGCTGCCTGGCCGTACAGGCTCAACGGATCATTTTCCATGACGGATACATGTCCTCACTGAAAAGAACCGAAATCACCGGACATGTACAGATGAAAGAGAACGAGACCCAGCGCATGGCCCCTCTGCAGAACGCCGGTGTGCGCGTGTTCTGTCTGACCGACTCGACTTATCATCAGTCTCGCGTCACTGACGAAGACGGCAATTTCACACTCATGGCCTTCCTGGAACGCGACAAAGACTACGAAATCCAAGTCTCCTACCTGGGCACCGACACCTATACACACAAGATTCCCCACGCCAATATCCTCAAACTGGACACCATCACCCTCCACGAGAAACCCATCACGATGGAAGAGGCTGTCATTGTGGCCAAACTGAAAAAGATGCGCATCCTGGGCGACACGACCATCTTCAATACGGACGCGTTCCGTGTGTCGGAAGGCGCCGTCCTCCTGGAGCTGGTGCGCAAGATGCCGGGCCTGCGCATCTCGGAAGGCAAGATGACCTACCAGGGCAAAGACATCAACGAAATCCTCCTCAACGGAGAGAAGTTCTTCTCCAACGACATCAGCGTCGCCCTGCAAAACATGCCCGTCAACCTGCTGAAAGAGGTGCGTATCTACGACAAGAAGTCGGAAGAAAGCGAGTTGACCGGCGTGGACGACGGAAAACGTACCACCGTGATGGACCTGAAGACCAAACAAGACGTGAACAACGCCCTAATGGCCAACACCAGCGCGGGAGTGGGCAACCATGACCTCTACGGCCTGAACGGCATGCTGAACTATTTCGAGACGGGCGGCAACCATGCCACAGCCTTTGCCAATCAACATAACACGCCCAACGACATCGGCATGGACGCCATGGCGGGCAGTATGTTTTCCGGCGGATTCTACGGCGGGGGAGGCAATCCGATGAAGCAACTCTCACGCCGGTTCGGAAGCAGTGTGAGCCGAAAAATAAAAGACCTGAACGTGGGCGGGGACATCAGCTACAACGACAACGGAGCTGACACGAAAAATTACACCACCACAGAAAACTACCTGCCGAGCGGAAACACCTACTCCGACCAGTCGTCACTCAGTTCGTCAGACAACAGAAATCTCAGCGCCAGCGTAAACTTAACGGGAGACTTGTCGGAACGGTTCAGCTTCATGGGAAACTTCAGTTTTGGAAAATACTGGAACAACAACTGGAACGAAAACCGGCAAGCCACGTTCAACACCAATCCCTACGACTACACCTCCGACCCGCTCGGACAGGGAGACGCCATCCCGACATCAAGCCGTGTCAACAGCACCGACCAACAGACTCTGTCACACAGCAACAGCGAAAACATGATGGGTATGCTGATGCTTTCCTACAAATTTAAAAAGGAAAGGCGGGGACTGACACTCCAGCTCAGCGGCAACAAAAACGACAATGATTCGAAACGCTTCAACGAATCGCAGACGCGCTATTACCAGCTTGGCGACTCGCTCCTGCATCAAAACCGCTTCACGCTGGCCCCCACGCGCTCCCGGCAGTATTCAGCCGGACTTTCATACAACGAACCTCTCGGCAAGGATGTCACGCTGAGACTGTCATACACTTTTCATCAGAACAACAACAAAGAAAATGAAAACATCTTCGACATCGGACGCCTGACAGCTTCCCAACCCGACTTCACCTTCGGACAAGTGCCCGAAGGCTACGAAGACACGCGCATCGACAGCCTGAGCAACATCAACAATAGCCGCGAACAACAACACGAAATCCAACTGGGCGCCGACTTCACCATCAAGAAGGACTGGCACCTGAACGCCTCATTCAACATCCAGCCCGAGCAGCAGTCCATCTACATGCTGCGCGAAGAGCAGGAAACTGACACGACGCTAAGCCGTGTGAACTACAACGCACGCTTGATGCTGTTCTATTTCAAAAACAAGACTTCGCTCAACGTGAGCTACATGGGTTCGTCCAACTCACCGAGCATCAGCCAGCTGCTCCCCATGACGAACAACGACAACCCGCTCTACATCACCTTGGGTAACCCCAACCTGAAACCGTCATTCATGCAAAACGTCAATGTGAACTTCCGGCACGACCGTCTGTGGAGCAACGTCAGCTACTCGCACACATTCAACAACATTACTTATCGGACGGACTATGACCCCGTGAGCGGCGTGAGCACCAACCGCCCGGAAAACATCAACGGCAACTGGAGCACGCACTTCGACGTGGGCTACAGCAAGGATTGGGAGACATTCTCGCTGGAATCCGAAACCAACTACGGCTATTCCAACCAGGCAAACTACATCAACGTGGACAGCCGGACCAATAAAGATGCCATCCGCAACCATGACTTCAGCCAACTGGTGAAGGGTGTCTACACTCCGTCATGGGCCGAGTTCATCCTCTCGGCACAGGTGCAACTCAACAAGACAAAATCCAAGTTGCAGAAAGCATCAGACTCCTTCAACCAGACTTACACGTTCTTGGGTGAAACGCATTTCTACCTTCCATGGAACATCCGGCTTAGCAGCACATTCAGTTGCATCACGCGCCGTGGCTTCCTCTCCGACGAAATGAACCGCTCGGAATTGTTGTGGAATGCCAGCGCATCCTACAGCTTCCTGAAGAAGAAGCAGGCCAGCGTGAAGCTGGAGGTGTACGACATCCTGCAACGCTCCACCAACTTCTCTGCCTACACCTCTTCGACAGCGAGCGTGCAGTCACGCTCCGAAGGCGTAAACAGCTATTTCCTTCTCTCCTTCAACTACCGTTTTAACCTGTTTAAAGGGAAGAAAGAGGCGGATGAGGAATGACAGAACTGACACACGGGGGAAAACGGTAGAACAAACCATCACCAGCACACTCTTCAAGTTGATTCCATTCCACTCACTTGAAAAAAGGACACATGAAACTAAAGCCATAAGCCCTAAATGAAGTATCTTTGCCCGATGGTTCACACTTTTGTTGTACCAACACAATCCGACACTACAATTATGGCTGAAAGTAAATACATCGAGATAAAAGGCGCACGCGTAAACAATCTGAAGAACATTGACGTGAAGATACCGCGCAACAAGCTGGTGGTCATCACCGGCCTGTCCGGTTCAGGAAAATCCTCTTTGGCCTTCGACACACTCTATGCCGAAGGGCAACGGCGTTATGTGGAGAGCCTGTCGTCCTACGCCCGACAGTTTCTGGGACGTATGAGCAAGCCGGAATGCGATTTCATCAAGGGCATCCCGCCCGCCATCGCCATCGAGCAGAAAGTGAACAGCCGTAACCCGCGTTCGACGGTGGGCACATCGACTGAAATCTATGAATACCTGCGCCTGCTCTTTGCACGTGTGGGCAAGACCTACTCACCCATCAGCGGGCAACTTGTCAAGAAACATACGACGGAAGACATCGTAAACTGCATGCTCTCCTATTCAAAGGGAACTCGTTACACCGTGCTGACACCACTACACTTGCGCGACGGGCGTTCGATGGAGGAACAGCTTGACATCGACCTGAAGCAAGGATTTACCCGCATCGAAGTCAATGGGGAAATCGTCCGCATCGAAGACTATGTCCCCAAACAAGGCGACACAGTCAACCTGCTCATCGACCGCATGGCGTGCGACGACAGCAAGGACAGCATCAGCCGCTTGATAGACTCGGCGGAAACGGCGTTCTTCGAAGGAGACGGTACGTGCATGCTACGTTTCTATCCTTCGCAAATTATCCACACCTTCTCCAAAAAGTTCGAAGCCGACGGCATGACATTCGAAGAGCCTACGGACCAAATGTTCTCATTCAACTCTCCACTGGGAGCTTGTCCACAGTGTGAAGGATTCGGCAAGGTCATCGGCATCGATGAAAGCCTGGTAGTCCCCAATCGGGCCCTGAGCGTGTATGACGGCGCTGTGGTGTGCTGGCGGGGAGAAAAGATGGGAGAATGGCGCGATGCCTTCATCCGGGAAGCGGCCAAAGTGAACTTTCCCATCTTCACCCCTTATTACGAACTGACACAGGCTCAGAAAGACTATCTGTGGCACGGCGACCGCGACAAGGTGTGCATTGATTCCTTCTTCAAAATGCTTGAAGAGAACCAATACAAGATACAATACCGCGTGATGCTGGCCCGCTATCGAGGAAAAACGACCTGCCCGCTGTGTCACGGCACACGCTTGAAGAAAGAAGCCGGATACGTGAAAATCGGTGGACGTTCCATCTCCCAACTGGTAGATTTGTCCATCGTCGACCTGAAGGATTTCTTTGACCACCTGCAACTCGATGCGCACGACACGCTCATCGCCCAACGCATCCTGACTGAGATACACAACAGACTGCAATTCCTGCTCGACGTAGGCCTGGGCTATCTTACCCTGAACCGTCTCAGCAACACGCTCTCAGGCGGCGAAAGCCAACGTATCAATCTGGCCACGTCGCTGGGCAGCAGCCTGGTCGGCTCGCTCTACATCCTCGACGAACCGAGCATCGGCCTGCACAGCCGCGACACAGACCGACTGATTAAGGTGTTGCGACAGCTCCAACAGTTGGGCAATACAGTGGTCGTGGTGGAACATGACGAGGAAATCATTCGCGCGGCAGACTACATCATTGACATTGGCCCCCGAGCAGGCCGCCTGGGAGGAGAGGTCGTCTATGAGGGGGACATGAAGGACCTGCATCCGGGCAGCAACAGCTACACGGTGCGCTACCTGCTGGGTGAAGAGAAGATTCCGCTTCCCCACAGCCACCGGCCATGGAACAACTATATAGCAATCAAAGGCGCACGGGAAAACAACCTGCGGGGTATCGACGTGAAGTTTCCACTCAACGTCATGACGGTCGTCACGGGCGTGAGCGGCTCAGGAAAATCCACCTTGGTGCGCGACATCTTCTACCGCGCACTGAAACGACAGTACAGTGAAGGCACGGAACGGCCGGGAGAATTCATCGCGCTCGAAGGAGACATCAAAGCTGTAAAGGACATTGAATTCGTCGACCAGAACCCCATCGGCAAGTCTTCGCGCAGCAACCCCGTGACCTACATCAAGGCCTATGACGAAATCCGCAAACTCTTTGCCGACCAGCCACTGGCCAAACAGATGGGATACACTGCAGGCTACTTCTCATTCAACACTGACGGTGGACGCTGTGAAGAATGCAAAGGCGAAGGTACGGTCACTGTCGAGATGCAATTTATGGCGGACTTGGTGCTGGAGTGTGAATCATGTCATGGCAAACGCTTCAAGAAGGAAGTGCTGGAAGTGAAGTTCCACGGCCTGAATATCTACGACATACTGAACATGACGGTCGACCAGGCCATCGAATTCTTCACCACCCACAAGCAGACGAAGATAGCCAAAAAACTGCTTCCGCTACAAAGCGTCGGCTTGGGCTACATCAAGCTGGGACAATCATCGTCCACCCTGTCGGGCGGAGAGAACCAACGGGTGAAGCTGGCCTACTTCCTCAGCATCGAAAAATCATCACCCACCATCTTCATCTTCGACGAGCCTACGACAGGACTGCATTTCCACGACATCAAGAAACTGCTTGAGGCTTTCGAAGCACTCATCAACCGGGGACACACGATTGTCATCATCGAGCACAACATGGATGTCATCAAGTGTGCCGACTATGTCATCGACCTCGGACCGGAAGGAGGAAACAAAGGAGGTAGCCTTGTCGTAGCTGGAACGCCTGAAGAAGTGGCTGCCTGCGCAGCGTCCTACACCGGACAGTTCCTGAAAGAGAAATTGCTCGAAGACGGAGAAAATATCGAGCCACATCCCTAAAACCAATCAACAGACACTTTTACAAAAGAAGTCCGTGCAGTCAGGCAGCCTCATCGGCTTCCGACTACACGGACTTCACTTTATCGTGCAATTCTCTTTTATTTTGTCAGTGAATATACCACCTCCATGACCTTGCGCCCGATCTCATCAGCTTCCTCCATCGTCCGGGCCTCAGAATAGACCCGGATAATCGGTTCTGTGTTACTCTTGCGCAGGTGTACCCATTTATCCGGGAAATCTATCTTCACACCGTCGATGTCGTTGATGTCTTCCTCCCGGTATATCTCCTTCACCCTTTGCAGGATGGCATCCACATCTGTGCCCGGAGTGAGGTCTATACGATTCTTGGCCATGAAATAAGAAGGATACGTGCGACGAAGCTCGCTCATCGTTTTTCCTTCATGGGCCAGATGGCTCAGGAAAAGCGCTATGCCGACCAAGGCGTCACGCCCGTAGTGGCAGGCAGGATAGATGACTCCTCCATTGCCTTCGCCGCCGATGACAGCCCCGGCTTCCTTCATCTTTGCGACAACATTCACTTCGCCCACAGCCGCAGCAAAATAATGCTGCCCGTAGCGGCTTGTCACGTCGCGCAGCGCACGTGTGGAACTCAAGTTGGAAACCGTATTGCCTGGCGTATGCTTCAACACATAGTCAGCCACTGACACCAGCGTGTATTCCTCACCGAACATCTCGCCATTCTCACAAATCATGGCCAAGCGGTCGACATCAGGGTCTACGACAAAAGCCACGTCATAATCGCCTCCACGCATCAAAGCCATGATGTCGCCCAAGTTCTTTTCCAGCGGCTCGGGATTGTGCTGGAAGTCGCCCGTCGGCTCTCCATAGAGCACCTTCACGGTCTGCACGCCCAATGCTTCCAACAACGGAGGCAAGATGATGCCGCCCACGGAATTGACCGTGTCGACAGCCACACGAAAGCGTGCCCGGCGTATGGCATCCACATCGACCAGGTCCAATCCCAGCACACGGTCGATGTGCTTCTGTCCGTATGTATTGTCTTGCCTGTAGTGACCGATACGGTCCACTTCGGCATAAGTGAAGTCTTCTGCTTCTGCGATACGGAGCACCTCGTTGCCTTCAGCAGCATTGAGAAACTCTCCCTGCTCGTTGAGCAACTTCAGCGCGTTCCACTGGCGCGGATTGTGACTGGCAGTCAAGATAATGCCGCCACAAGCTCCCTCCATCGTCACGGCCAGTTCCGTGGTCGGAGTCGACGCCAACCCGATGTCGACCACGTCAAAGCCCATGCCCGTCAACGTCCCGCACACCAGACTGCGCACCATTTCGCCCGAAATGCGTGCATCGCGTCCGACGACAATCTTGTTGCTCTTCACTGTCCCGATGCGGCGTATCAATGTGGCGTAAGCCGACGTGAACTTCACGATGTCCAGCGGTGTCAGTCCGTCACCGGCACGGCCTCCAATCGTGCCGCGAATACCTGATATGGATTTAATCAATGTCATCTCTTCTTCTGATAAGTGATTTCGTAGAAATAAGGAGTCACAGAAGAAGATGCCGTCTGATGGCCTGCGCTGTGGGGCACAATGAGTTTCACACGTGCCAGCTCGTCATTGGGAAGCTGCACGGCCGGCTTGATGTAGCTCAGCGGCACCAGCCAACCCGTCGGCACGGTCTGTCCGTAGTTGGAATACATGTTGCCTTGGGTGAATGAAGCCGTAAACTCGCCGCTGCTCTTGGAGCATATCATCACGTCGTAGGAGTTCGTGCCGATGAGGTTGGAGGTCACGAGCGTATCGCCTGTCTCCACATAGCCTTCGATGAATCGGAGCAAGAACTCTGCCCGCTCGCCATTCTGCATCAGTTCGCCTTCGCCTCGCTTGATGATCTGCATGTAGACACCGCTGTCATCAAAATAGACATACTCGTTATTGGTCACATCGGTAGTCGTGTCGTTGGCGTAAAACTCATTTTCGGTGATAACGTTGATATTATTTCTCGATATATAATCCCGAATCCAGCGACGCTCCTTGGACACTCTTTCCGCATACGTTTCAGAGTTGTCACATGCCTGAAACACCAGGCCCAAGGCAAAGAACGCAAACAATAAATAGCTTAACTTTTTCATTCATGTAGTGTTTTGTGGCACAAAAGTAGTAAATCAAGGCTTTTCCTGTTTTTCTTCTCCATGACTATTATACTTCTATAACTATTTTTTCGTCAACTCTTCCTGATACTTCACAAGAGCTCTCTTATACAGTTCGATGGCATCGCTCATCGTGCCATAGAACTCACCTCCCGAAGCATTCAGGTGGCCACCTCCTCCAAAGAATTCGGACGCTAATTTGTTGCACGGGAAGTCGCCCACCGAACGAAGTGAAATCTTTATCATGTCCGAATCACGGTCTTCACGCAAGAAAGCCGACAGGCGCACGTTTTTCACAGACAAAGGGATGTTGACAAAGCCCTCTGAATCTCCCTTCACATAGTTGAACTGCTGCTGCTCGGCATAAGTCAGTGTTATCAATGCCGCATTAAATTCATGGAAGACCATCATCTTCTCATAGAGGACGAATCCCATCAGGCGCAGGCGGCTTTCGGAATAAGTGTTGTAGACCTTCCGATAGATGGCGTCCTTGTCAATGCCCTTCGAAATCAGCTCGCTGATGATAAAGTATATCTCACGGTCATTGGAGTTGTAGGTGAATCCCCCCGTGTCGGTCATCATGCCCGTGTAAATGCACTCGGCACTCTCCCGGCTCATCTCTCCGAAATCGCCCACACGGCATATCAGACGGAAGATAAGCTCCGAGGTCGACGCTATCTCCGGATGGGAGATAGTGATGCGGCAGAAATCCTCCGGGTCGGGATGGTGGTCAATCATCGCCTTGCGTGCCGGCGAAGCGGCCACAGCATCAGCCATCTTGCCTATCCGCTTCAGCGCATTGAAGTCCAGACAGAAGATGACGTCCGCACCGGCTATCAGTTCATCTGCAAACTCCTTGTACTTGTCATAGCGCAATATATCCTTTGCCCCCGGCATCCAACGCAAGAAATCAGGAAAGGCATTCGGCACAATCACGTTCACCGTCTTGCCCTGGGCCTCCAGGTAATGATACAATCCCAAGGATGAACCGATGGCGTCGCCGTCGGGTGCGACATGTGTCACGATGACGACTTTGTCGGCACGTTCCATCCACTTTCTCACATGATCTATCTTGGCTTGGGGAATAACTTTAGTCAGCATGGTTTTCTTATTCTGTTTTTAGGTTGCAAAGGTACAGTAATTTTCGTCATCCCGAAGCGGCCACAGGCAGAATATTCGCCCGCCCCGCGCAAACCTCATCCCGCACAAAGGACAACACGGGAGACTCAAGGCTGCATTTTCAGACCCTTAACAGCACGCCCGGACGGAAAGGAGGGTAGCCGACCACGGAAAGGAGTCCGTCCTCGGGCGGAAAGGAATCCGTGGTCGGCCGCCCTTAATGGGCTGTCAGAAGCATTTTTCCCGCAAAGGCCTCAAGCGGTAAAGAAGCTCATCACCAGACCGATGCAGACTCCGGAAAGCATCACGGACAGGGAGCGGGCCGAACGGACATGATGAAACACCAGCAGGCAGGCCAAAACCCAATAACACAACAGCACATCAAACGCAGAAAAAGAAAGCCCGAAAGACGCCCCGGGCAGGTGGCTAATCCCGACGACAACCTCATTCATGAACCGGAGCAGGAAACGAAGCAGCGCGACCATGAGCTCATGCACCGCAGGCCACCACGCGACCATCCACAAAGCCAGCGACACGACGAGGACAATGCCCGAAAGGGGCACGACAACCAGATTGGTCAACAGAAAATAGGAAGGGAAACTGTCAAAATAGTAAATCACCAGCGGCGCTACACCCAACTGTGCAGCCATCGACACCCAGACGAGTTCCTGCACATAACGGGCTGCACGAGAATGTGTCAAAAACATCCACCGCTGGAAGACAGGCATGAACAAGACGATACCCACCACGGCCAAAAAGGACAACTGAAAACCGACATCGAAGAGATAGAAAGGCTCATAGAGCAACATGGCAAAGGCAGCGAGCGACAAGGTGTTGAGCGACAGCCCGTCACGCTCCAGACAACGTCCAGCGACAAACACAGTAAACATCACGGCCGAACGCACGACCGAACCGGACAGCCCCGTGACATAAGCGTAGGCCCACAAGGCGGCCACGATGAGCAGTCCCCTCGCCCATCGGCTCCATCCCCGTCCCAGCCGAAAGAGCAACAACAGGCTCAGCACACCCGCCACCATATTCAGATGCAAACCCGACAAAGCCAAGATATGACTGGCCCCGGAGACGGAATAGCTCTGCTTCAAGCCGGCATCAAGCTCACTCTTGTCCCCCAGCGTCAAGGCTGCAATCACCGACAGCCCGTCGCCTTCGAGCCCCCACGCCCGATAGCGGCCGACAAGCTGCTCGCGCAAGAGCAAGGCCTGCTGCTTCCACGTCAGTGGTCGCACGTCATCTCCCTTCTGCCACCGTCCGGCAGCGGCAAAAGCAGTCCCACTGATGCCTTGCCGCAAGAGATAGGTTGCATAGTCAAAACCGATGTCGCCCCAGTTGTGCGGCGGTCGGATTCGCGCATAAAAAAGCACTTCATCGCCGCACGTCAACTGCGCCGAAAGGGAATCTTTCGGCAAATAGAGCAACACTTCCCTGCCGTCAACTTCCACAGGCACCATGCGACTCCTTTTCTTTTCCTCCGAAATGCCCGACACCCATCCACGGTAAGGCCGTTCCTCCACGCTCCATTCCGGCCGGACTTCACGATAGCGGCTCTCTGTCCGCCAAGCACCCAGACAAAACAGGACGACAGCCAGCACCCAACCGAACACCCAACGGTGACGATAGGACACACGTCCTCCTTTCCGGCACATCGAAACCAACAAAAAAAGGACACAGCCTGCCATAACGGCAAGCAGTGTCCCTTCATGAATCATCATACCGGCATTAACCAACGCAATGCCGATTATCAAAGGAATATCAAATCGCAAGAAAGGATATTTCTCCAACCAGCTCGCGGCAGCAGACACAGATGCAAGTTTTTTAACTGTTACGCAACCGATGAATCATCGCTTCCGGGTCGTCAGCCCCAAACACGGCGTTTCCTGCCACCAGCATGTCAGCCCCGGCCTCAACCAGGCGCTTGGCCGTGTCAGGATTTACGCCTCCGTCGACTTCTATCAGCGGATGAGCTCCTGAGCGTTCCATCAAAGCACGCAAGTCGCGCACTTTCTTCAATGTGTTTTCTATGAACTTCTGTCCGCCAAATCCCGGATTCACACTCATCAGCAAGACCATGTCCACTTCGCCGATGATGTCTTCCAAGACGGAAACAGGCGTAGCCGGATTGAGAGTGACACCGGCCTTCATGCCGGCTTCCTTAATCTGCTGCACTGTTCGGTGCAAATGCAGGCAAGCCTCCTGGTGCACATTCATCATGTAAGCACCAAGAGCTTTCACTTCAGGAATAAACTTTTCAGGATTTACAATCATCAGATGCACATCGAGCGGTTTTGTGCATAGACGGGCGACATGTTTCAACACAGGAAAACCGAAAGAGATATTCGGAACAAACACGCCATCCATCACATCCAGATGAAGCCAGTCAGCTTCACTCCGGTTTATCATCTCCAAATCGGCTTGCAAATTGGCAAAGTTAGCCGACAAGAGAGAAGGGGCAATCATGCATGTAGCCATATATTTGCAGTTTTTATTTGCAAATATATGCATTCTTTTAATACGTCAGACGAAGTCCCGTCTGCAAATTGAAGTTCAATGGATGTTCTTTTCGAATCGTCTCTATCGAACTGCCGTCCTTGAAATAGTAACTCAGGCTCGGCTCGACGTATAAGCCCAGGTGAGGAGTCAGCTTCACTTGCGCACCCACGGCCGCAGAAGTCGACCATTGCAGTTCCTTGACTTTCAAATCTTCCTGCTCTTGTCCTTCCACCAGGCCGTTTACCGTGTAAGTCGTATTGACCTTTCCGGAGACGCACTTTTCCACTGCACCCCCGGCCGAGACATAAAAGGCGAAGAGCTTGTTTTCCCACAGCTTGTAGCTCGCCTTTACGGGAATGCCCACATAATGGAGTTTCTGGTCGCTTTCATAAAAATCAGACTCTGAGCCGGACCATAGTTCTGACGACAGCTTTGTATACGTCAATCCGCTCTCAAGAGCCCAACGGTCATTCAAATGCCAACGCACTGACACTCCCACCGTGACAGGCATTTTGTGTTTGGTCTTGGAATGGACCGTATTGTCCAAGTTGTGAGACACCAGCTGCGTGTATGCGCTCGCTGTCATCATCTCGTTGGGCATGATTTGCATCAAGCCACGTTCCTGCGACAAGTTTTTATAGCCCACACCCTGGCTGCTTGTTCCGATGGGAGCATTTCCTACAGAGACGCCCACAGCCCAGCGGTTTTGTGACTTGTGTTTCGACGTCTGTCTGCGTGTGTCTGTGGAACTGAAATCATAGGTATATCCTCCCTTACGAACAGTCCTTGGACTTTTCTCTTCGACAGCCTCTGCCGTTTTCTGCTCATCGGCAGGTTTTTCTTTGATTGCCATCTCCTGCTTCTCTTCCGGCACAGCCTGCGGAGTCATAAGCATCATTGCTTCTACGGGTTCGGCCTTGGCCAAACGGACAGCAACAGGCTCCGGTATCCGATCAGGAGTTATGACCGTCTTCTCTTGCGAAGCCGGCACTTTGTCTTCTTCCAAAGGCGTAACGGCTGCCACCGTCTCAGACACTTGCCGGACATAGTCCGAGGATGACGTATTCAGCCACCATACAGCTACTCCCGAAAGCACCACAATCGAAGCAATCGCGGCAACAGCTGCATAGCGGCGATAGAACGGAATGACACGCGGAGTGTTCAACTCCCGTTCCAGTTCAGCCCACAAATCGGCAGGAGCAGGCTCTTGGTAGTCGCCCAGTCGTTCTTTCCAACTCTTTGACCATTTATCTTTTTCTTTGCTCATAAGTCTTCACGCTTTAAATACTCCGAAATCTTTTTCATCAGCAGTTTCTTCGCCCGAAAGAACTGGGACGAAGATGTATGTTCCGTGATGCCCAGGATTTCGGCTATTTCTTTATGACTCTTTTCTTCAAACACATACAAGTTAAACACCGTGCGGTAGCCATCCGGCAATTCCTGGATGAACTGCATCAATACGGCTTGCGGTATCAATTCCAAGTCTTCTTCATCCTCTATGTCATCCGGCAATTCCTCGATGGGCTGCTCATTAAGTACATTCCGCTTGCGCAATGCCTCCAAAGCTCCATTGACCATGATGCGGGTCAACCAGGCCCGCAACGAGCCTTCACCCATGTATTGGAATTGCCCAAATGAGCGAAAAGCCTTCAAAAAGCCATCATGAAGAATGTCTTGCGCTGTGTCACGGTCACCGGAGTAGCGCATACAAACAGCCATCAGCAAATCTGCATATTGCTCATACAATTGCTTCCGGGCTACATTGTCACCCTTCCGACAGCCTTCTGCCAACTCCTTCTCACTTAATTTCTGCAACACGTGTTTCTTGTTTTTATAGGTAAATGATAAGAGCACAAAAATACTGCACCGCATTGGGAACTTTTTTTCAATAACAAGCTTTAACACTTGTACGTGCAGTATTTCAGGCATTGCCACATTTTTAAGACAGAAAGCAAAAAAGCAACACAGAAATGAAAAACTATAGGAAGCTTATGAAAACAAGAACTTTTATAGTCGGTCTGTTGAGCCTGTTGACTCTTCCGACATTCATCGCTTGTGACGATGACAACTTTACTTACTACACAGACATGGCAACTGTCGAAAATGAAGATGGCCGCCTAATCCTGCAAAGTGACAACTGCGGGGAACTGATACCTGAAAACCCGGGACTGCTGGCTTCTTTTGATGCGGACAACGAAAACCAACGTATCATCGCAGCTTTCAATTTCATCGACAAGGACAACCGCTCCAATTACGGCGTCGAGCTGTATGACATCTATCGTGTGTTGACAAAGGACGTCTATCAAATGCCTGCTGATGACGAAACAAAGAACGACAGCATCGGCAACGACCCTATTGTCATCAACCGAATCATGACAAGCCCGAAACACATCAACTTCTATTTCATGGTCCGTGGCAATCATTCCGACATCAAACATTTCATCAACCTGATTACGGTGGGTGACAATGCTGAGCCCGATGCCGACGGTACGCTTCACATGGAGTTCCGACACAACAACGAAGGCGACCATCCACGCTTTACACAATGGGGCTGGGCCGCATTCCCCTTGGAAAGCATTCCTGGATACAGTGAAGGAAAGACCAAACGACTGTCCATCAAGGTGAATGAAGGCAACAACGTCGAGACCATCATTACCTACGACTTGGAAAACGATAATGAAACTCAAAATAATCAGAATGCGAAGATGTATAGCATCTCAGACTTTTCTAACACAAAAACTAAATAATTAATACTCTCTTTCACTTACTAAACTATCCACTGCCTTTACAACGAAAGTAGTGGTGACAAAAAAGCCCTGTTGTGAAGCAGGGCTTTTTTTATCAATGTTTATCTATTACTCCACATGATATGTATCTGCAAGCCGGTATCCACGCAAGAAATCAGCCACACCCATACGCTTCTTCCCGGCCAACTGCAAAGTCAACAAACTCAAATAGCCTCCCTCCACAGCAACATGGAAAAAGGTTTTCCCATCTGTATGTACACTTCCGTGAGGCAATGCATGCATGGCCGGCACCTTTACAGCTTCATAAATCTTCAACACAAGACGATGCCCATCGGGTTGCACCAACTCCGTCCACGCTGCCGGATAGGGTGACAAACCACGCACAAAGTCATAAACCTGCTTCAACGGTTTGCTCCAATCCATGCGACAAGTATCCTTGAAAATCTTAGGCGCAGGACGAAGTTCCTCATTTTCTTTCATAAATTGTTCCTGGGGAATGGCTTTCACCGTCCCGGAAAGGATATTGTCAACCGTCTCCACGACCAACTGACCGCCCAACATCATGAGCTTGTCATGCACGATGCCTACATTGTCCGTATCCGCGATAGGGACACGCACTTGCTGGATAATCTGCCCCGTGTCTATCTCATGTTGCAGGAAAAATGTCGTAATGCCAGTCTCGGTGTCGCCATTGATGACAGCCCAGTTGATGGGAGCAGCACCACGATACTGCGGCAAGAGGGAGGCATGCAGATTGAACGTCCCTAAAGGCGGCATGCTCCAGACCACCTCCGGAAGCATCCGAAAAGCCACGACTATCTGCAAGTCAGCCCTCAACGAACGAAGCTCTTCCACGAATCCTTCGTCTTTCAGGCGGACAGGCTGCAACACCTTCAACCCCTTCGACTCGGCATATTGTTTCACCGGACTTGCCTGCAACACACTGCCATGACGGCCCATCGGCTTGTCGGGCATGGTCACTACGCCGACCACATTGTAGCCGCCCTCGACCAGACGCCGCAGGCTCTCCACAGCAAACTCGGGCGTACCCATATAGACAATCCTTAAATCTTGCTTTTCCATAGACCTTTACGTTTGTTATTCCGCCGAGAATTCGACCAACACTTGGCGGTAGTTATTGAATATCTTCGACTTCGAGATGAAGCCCATATACCTTCCTCCTTCATCCACCACCGGCAGATTCCAGGCTTTCGTGTCGTCAAACTTGCGCATCACGATGTCCATCGAATCATTAATAAGAACCCTTGCCGGAGGCGACACCATGAAAGTCTCCACCTTGAAACGATGATAAAGTTCCTGCCGGAACATGATATTGCGGATGTCATCCAGCCGCACGATTCCCAGCAAGACGCCCTTACCGTCGACCACGGGGAACAAGTTGCGGTTAGTCTTCGAAATCATCTGCACCATCTGTCCCAAATCCATCTCAGGACTGACGCGTGCAAAGTCGGTCTCCACCACATTTTCCACATTCATCAGCGTGAGCACGGCTTTATCCTTGTGGTGCGTGAGCAACTCACCCCGCTTGGCCAGACGCATGGAATAGATGCTGTGAGGTTCGAACACGATGATGGTCAAGTAGGCACTCACCGACACAATCATCAACGCCAGAAACAAGTCATACCCGCCCGTCAGCTCGGCTATCAGGAAAATGCCTGTCAGCGGAGCGTGCATCACGCCCGACATCAGGCCGGCCATGCCCAAAAGGGCAAAGTTCTTTTCGGGAATATAAGGACCGAGGTCGAACTGGTTGCAGAAACGGGCGAAGATGAATCCGGTGATACACCCCAAGAACAAGCTGGGTGCGAAGATTCCACCACAACCACCGCCACCATTGGTCGCGCTGGAGGCAAACACCTTGAAGAGCACTATTAATAACAGGTATAAGAGCAACAGATTGCCATGACCGTAGAAGAGCGAATTGTCCATCACACTCTCCCAATCGGCCAGCGTCGTGCCGTTGAGCAAAAGATTGATAGTGGTGTAGCCTTCCCCATAGAGCGGAGGAAAGAGGAAAATGAGCACACTCAGCATCACACCTCCGATGGCAAGTTTCACATAGGGATTGCTATACCGGCGGAAAATATCCTCCACATGGTCCATGGCCCGCGTGAAATAGAGCGACACCAGTCCGCAGGCGATGCCCAAGAGGATGGCATAAGGAATGCGTTCGATGACAAAGGGATTGTCCAGATGGAAGTTAAACATGGCCTCCGTGCCCGTAGTGATGTAGGAAAAGGTCGCAGCCGTGACGCAAGAAATCAGCAACGGCAATAAGGACGCCATCGTCAAGTCAATCATCAGCACTTCAAGCGTGAACACCAGTCCGGCGATGGGAGCCTTGAAAATGCCGGCCACCGCTCCTGCAGCACCACATCCCACGAGAAGCATCAGCGTCTTGTGCTCCATGTGGAAGACACGGCCCAGGTTCGACCCGATGGCCGAGCCTGTAAGCACGATGGGAGCCTCAGCCCCCACAGACCCTCCAAACCCGATGGTAATGCCACTGGCCACGACCGACGACCAGACGTTGTGACGTTTGATGCGTGCCTGCCTGCGGGATATGGCATAAAGTATCTTCGTCACACCATGGCTGATGTCATCGCGCACGATATAGCGCACGAAGAGACCAGTCAGGAATATGCCGACCACAGGATAAAGCAAATAGAGGCCGTTGGCCTGTGTGACATCAAAATTCTCCGTCAGGAAAGTCTCGATGAGGTGGATAATCCATTTTAGCACCCAAGCGGCAAGTGCCGTGAAGATGCCGACCAGAAAACTCAGTATGAGTATGAAACGCTTTTCGCTGATATGTTCCTCGCGCCATCTCAAGACGCGGTGATAGAGCGACGCGCGATAGTCTGTCATGTTCATGCACGCGCCTCCTTCATTCACGGATTACCTTCACGAGGCCGCCTGCTCCCAGTTTGATGATACTCGAAGGGGAAGGACGGTCTGTCTCGTCACGCCGGCTTTCCACCACATAATCCACGGCAGCCTTGATTTCCTCATCGATGTCGGCAAAGATGGACGGAGCCGGACGGCCGCTGATGTTGGCCGACGTCGACACGATGGCACGCTTGAAACGCATGCACAACTGCTTGGAGAAAGGTTCGTTCGTGACACGTATGCCCACACTCCCGTCCTCGGCCAGCAAGTTGGGAGCCAGATTGCGTGCCCCGTCATAGATGATGGTCAGCGGACGGGTCGACAGTTCAATCAAATCCCACGCCACAGGCGGCACTTCACGAACATAGAACTCCACTTTCGCTTCCGAGTCGACCAGCACCAGCATGGCCTTGCTGTCGGCACGATGCTTGATGTCATACACCCGGCGCACGGCTTCTTCGTTTGTCGCGTCACATCCGATACCCCACACTGTGTCAGTCGGATAAAGTATCACTCCGCCACGTTCCATGACAGCGCATGCCTGCTTTATATCTTCATTTACAGTCATAATTTCCTTGCTTTTAGTTGAATCGGCTGCAAATGTAACAAGTTATCCATTCACAGGCAATAGGCCGACGAAAAATAAGGTTTCCTACTACACGGCACTTTCATTTGAAAAGAGCAAAACAAGCTTTAAAGGGCGGCGACCTAGCCTTCCTTTCCGTCCGACCACGGATTCCTTTCCGTCCTCGGCTACCCTCCTTTCCGTGGTCGGACGGTGTTAAGGGCTACCGAAAGAAGCGAGGTTGTGACGGGCAGGACCGGCATCAGACATCCGAATGCGGAGAATACGGACGTCGTGATTTCTATCTGCTGTCTTAATGAAAGGGCCGTGTTCCAACTATCGTCTCGTCCCTCACTAGTAGATTGCGGTTTTCACAATTATTCCGACATGCGTTTTTTTTGCTACTTCAAACCAAAATATTCGCAGAGTTTGCCAAAAATACAGAATATTCAATTATATTTGCGCCGTATACAGAGGGTGGATATTGTTTATCCAGAGTGTTCTTATATATAAAATGATTCAAAAGTTTTCTACATCTAAAACATGTAGTTTCCTTTTTTATATAAAACCAACATTAAACATTGAATAAATAAATGCATACTTCTGATTGGATTAACGACATTATAACTTCGGCGAACACACATATCTCGCGTCCGGCCATGGTCATAGAAGAAAAGACCTATACTTATGGACAACTGCTCGGACAGGCCTGGGACATCTGCACTACTCTCTGCACACAGCAGGCCGATGTCATCGGCATCGTTGCAGAAAACTGCATGGAGACCTACGCTTCCATACTCGCCGTGCTTTTCTCCGGAAAAACCTACGTCATCCTTCACTCTGACTACCCTGCGGAACGAAACCGCCTGATTGCCCGGCAAGCCGACATCAGGTTGTTGCTCTACAGCAAAAAGAGGGACGTGTTGCCGCCGGATGTCGAGATGGACAGTTTCTGTACGAATTCCCGATTATACACCGCACAGCCCCGGGTAGCCCGTCCGCGAGTGGCATCGGACGTACCGGCCTACATCATCTTCACATCGGGCAGCACTGGCGAGCCCAAAGGAGTCCCCATCTCACGGGATAACCTGAACGCATTCTACACGGCCTACCGGAAACTCGGATGGAATTTGGACGAAACGGACCGCATGCTCCAGATGTTCGAACTGACCTTTGATGTGTCGGTCGTGTCCTTCCTCTATCCCTTGGCGGTGGGGGCATGCATCTACACCGTCCCCCAAAGCGGCATGAAATACCTGAACGTGCTCGACATCATGGAACGTCACCAACTGACATTTGCAGCCATTGCCCCTTCCGTATTGAGGTTGTCCCGCCCCTACTTCCCGGAAGTCAACTTGCCACACCTGCGCTATTTAGTCGTGACCGCCGAGGCCACCGACGTCAGCCTGCTGGCCGATTTCCGCCCCTGCATACCGCAAGCCGAAGTGGTCAACCTCTACGGGCCGACCGAAACAACCATCTACTGCACCTCCTACCCCATGCCGCTCCAAGGGTGCAAGCAACACAGCGGCATGGCGGCCATAGGCAAACCGTTTGTCGGTATGGAGAGCCTGATAGCCGGAGAGGACGGACAGCCGCTCCCGGCAGGACAGACCGGCGAGTTGTGGATTAGCGGGCCGCAAGTGATGAAAGGCTACTGGAAGTCACCGGAGAAGACGGCCGAAAGTTTCATGGCCACGCCCAACGGCAAACTCTTCTACCGGACGGGCGACCTATGCTGCATGGATGCCGACGGCGACCTCATCTACTGCGGACGGAAGGACGCGCAAGTCAAGATACAAGGCTTCCGGGTCGAACTCGGGGAGATCGAGCATCAGGCCAAGGCGTTCTACCGACACACATGTAACGCCGTGGTGTTACCCATCCTCGACAAGGAAGGAAACTGCGAACTCCACTTGGCCGTGGAGGGAGACGGGGCCGACGGCACGCACGAACTGGAGTCTTACCTCCAGGAACGCCTGCCCTCCTACATGCTGCCCAAACACATCCATTTCTTCGCCAGCTTCCCCCTGAACGCGAACAACAAGACTGATCGAAAAACCATCAAGCAAAACATAGAAAACCATGCAAACAACTGAGTTACTGGAGAACCTGAGCCAGATATTCCGCAAGGTTCTCAAAAGAGAAGACATCACACTGACCGAGAGCACCACCGCACGCGACGTGGACGGTTGGGACTCACTGACCAATATGCTGCTCATCAGTGAAGTGGAAAAAGCATTCGGAGTGAGATTCACCTTCCGGGACATCGTGAAATTAAAAGACGTGGGCGACCTCTGCCGAGCCATCATCACCAAACGCCAGCCCTAACGGAGAAATCAACGCCATGTCATTCATCTCGTTCGAGTTCGTCGCACTGCTCCTGCTCAGCTTCATCGCCTTCCACGCGACCCCTGCCCGCCATCGCAAGTACGTGATGCTGACGGCGAGCTGTGCCTTCATCGGCTATTACAATCTTTCCTTCCTGCTCACAGCACTGGCCGTCAGCCTGCTGACCTATGCCACCGCACGACTGATGGAGCGGGCGCAACAGCGCGGCGGGCAGGCACGCACGGCCTACTGGACGGGCATCGCCGCCCTCCTGCTCCTGTGGACAGGCTTCCGCCATTCCTGGTGGATGGGCCAGACAAGCATCCTCTTCCCCTTGGGTATCTCCTTCTACACGTTCCAGGCCGTGGCCTATCTCACGGAAATCTACTGGAAGGAAGAAAAGGCCGAACACTCCCTGCCCGCCTTCCTGCTCTACATGCTACTCTTCATGAAATTCCTGTCCGGACCCATCGAACGCCCGGCCGACCTGCTCCCGCAAATCCGGGAGATGCGCCCCGTCCCTTACAGGATGATGACCTACGGGCTACTGACGATTGCCGTGGGGCTGGTCAAGAAACTGATGCTGGCCGACCACCTCGCGCCCGGCATCGACAGCGTGTTCGACTCCGTCCGGACAGCCTCAGGCGTGCAACTGCTCATGGCCGGCCTGCTCTACCCCGTGGAACTTTATGCCGACTTCTCGGGCTATACCGACATCGCCATCGGCTGCGCCATGCTGTTCGGCATCCGCCTCTCCCCCAATTTCGACCGTCCGTTCACGGCACAGACCACGGCTGATTTCTGGCGACGCTGGCACATGTCGCTCTCCTTCTGGGTGCGCGACTACCTGTACATGCCACTCGCATCCTTCACCCGCAGGTGGGGAACTTCGGGACTCACGCTGAGCCTGCTTGTCACCTTCATCCTACTGGGCGTGTGGCACGGGACGGGCTGGACCTTCGCCGTCTACGGCCTCATCCAAGGCGTGGTCATCGTGTGGGAGAACAAGACGCAACGCCTGCGCGAAGCAGCACACCAACGCATGGGAGACCGGCTTTTCTCCATCTGCTCCATCGTCCGCACCTACCTCATCTTCGCCTTCTCGCTGGTGTTCTTCCGCACCAAAACGATGGACGACGCCCTCTATTTCCTCAGCCACATCTCCTTCTGGACACACCTCACCTGGAAGGAACTCAACTTAGGTCTCTCCGACCATGCCCTCATCGTGGCCGGTTCGACGCTCCTGCTGATGCTGGCCTACGAACACTTCGCAGCCCGCAAAGACCTTCTCCACGCCCTCCAGGAGAAGCCCGTCTGGCTCCGATGGGCCATATACTACGCGATTGTCATCGTCCTGTTTGCCTACGGCAAGATAGGAACGGAAAATTTCATCTACCTACAGTTTTAACACGATGGACGAGAACCACACACCCAAACAAAAACACGCTGCACGGAAAGTCATCTGCAAACTCCTGTGCTTCAGCCTCCCCTTTTGGGCCGTCATCCTGCTCTATTTCCATGACGACCCCTTCAAAGTGATACGCCCCTACAAGAATTACGACTCAGATGTCACCCTCAACGAGGAATGCGTCGGCTGGAATATCTACCTGAACCGCCGCGACAGTCTCCCGTTCAACTCCTTCATCCTCGGGAACTCCTGTACGATGGTTTTCCCCTGCGCCCTGTGGGAAAGCCACTTGGACAGTACTTCCCGCGCTATGCGGATGCCCGGAAACGGCGAGCGATGCACGACCATCCTGCTGAAACTGCGCGCCTTGGAACGCGAAGGCGCCGACCTGAAAAACGTGCTGATGGTGCTCGACTACTATTCGATAGCGACCCTCAAGCCCTCGACGGGCTACGCCAACATCCTCCCCGCCGACATCTCCGGCGAACACCCGCTGAAGGTGCAACTCGAATTCCTCCAGGCATTCTGCATGCCGTCCTTCCTCCCCTCGTACCTGCGCTACCGCCTGACGGGCAAAGTGTTGCCATCGATGAAGCACATGAATCCCCACGGACGCGTGCGCAACTCCATGAACAACGACGCGCTCAACCCGCGCGAGCGGATGATAAGCCAGGAGGGCGAAGACTACTGGAACAACCGCCGGCACGAGTTTCCGCCGCGAAATGAGAAGGCCGACACCATCGGCCCCGTCATCCGCCAACCGCAAAAGGAAGTGCTGGAAGAGATAGCCGGGCTGCTCCGCCGCCACCACACATCGGTGCGCATCATCATCAGCCCTGACTGGGACCAACGCCGATTCAACCCGGCCGACAAGGCCGAGATGGACAGCATCTTCGGCAAAGGGGTGGTCTATGACTTCAGCGGCGTCAACGAGTTCACAGAGGACTACCACAATTATTACGAGCGCGCACACTACCGCCCGCAACTCAGCGAACGCCTCCTCGGCATCATCTACGGAAAGCCATGCCCGTCCCGTCCCCACTGTCCAGCCCGGGATTCCCAGACACATCCCTGACGCCCGCCACCACGTGCGGCCCGCCTACACATCGGGAAGGTCCGGAAGGATAGTCGTGCGCGCCGTCATCGGCCCTATACGAACTTCTCGGAATGGCAGAATCCGTGATTCCTGAACCAAAACATTTTTGGGAACAGTAGAATCAATGACTCTTGCTACAAATGGCCTGCCGGCAAAGAAGATTCAACGATTCTTGGCTCAAAATGATTTCTGGAACGGAAGATTCCATACCCGTTCCATACAAAAAAAACTGCACACGCCTTGCGGCATGCGCAGCCCCCATGCGGACATCCTACCTCCCGAATATCCGTGGGATAGATGCTAAAAAGAAATACATGAATACCGGCTTCAGACCTCCGCTTTCCGCTTGCAATAACGACGGCACTGCCCACAAATGTCGTAACCCAACATGGCACCGAGGATAAAATCCTCTTCCGGCGTCAGTTCATTGAGCGGACGGGTGGCCATGAAACGAATGGCATTGATACACTCCGGACGACCGAAAAAAAGATTGATGCGCCGGCTGTCCACCGGTTGCACACAGTAAGCGATGTGCTGACTGGCCAAGCGGGCGACCGCAAAGGATTCATTCTTACGGTTCGTGGTGTAGAGCACCATGTTGCGCACTCCCTTCTTGAACTCATATACATGATTCAAAAACACTTTCAAATCGGCAGGAAAAGCATCCGAAGTCATCATAGGCCATGTGTCGTTTTTAGGATGAATTAAACAGTCAAATCCTTTATCCACTCATCGATGCGGGAATCCGTCTTGTCCGACTCATTCATTTCGTCAAGCGGCAGGCCGACAAACTTCCCGTCAATTACCGCTATGGAAGACCCATAACTATAGCCCGAAGGGTCTACGTGATTGCCCACAAACGTGCAGCCTGTATCTTTCAACTCTTCGTAGAGCACACCGATGCCATCACAGAAGGTGTCACCATAAGACTCCGAATCACCACAACCGAAAAGTGCGATTTCCTTGGATTTCAAATCACATGCTTGGAGCAGCTTCACACCGTCATACCAATCATCCTGCAACTCTCCGTCACCCCAAGTCGACGTTCCCAAGACCAGCAAATCATAGGCTTTGACCATGTCTGCTGTCATTTTAGCCACATCGTGTACGTCTGACGCAGATACACCCAGTTTGTTTGCAATGGCGTTTGCCACACTCTCGGTAGTCCCAGTGGAGGAACCATAAAATATACCAATCTTTTTCATACTCGCTTTGTATTAATGATTTCGACAGTGCAAAGTAAACGCATCGCCGCCGAATGTGAAATACCTAATAATAGGGGTTTTACGACGCTTGTCATACCTACTTATGGCTAACAGGTTTCAGGTACATGCAAAGCAAAGGCCGGAATCAGACGTGACTCCGGCCTTTGCCCTCCTACTTATAGGATGATTAAAACTCGCTGGTAAAATGGAAACGGATGTGTTTAAAGTCGTTTTGTGCCATCTGCAGTACATAGCCACTGTCTGCCAAGAACACATCACGGCCTTCCCGGTCACAGGCCATATACTGATACTTACGCTTCTTGAACGCTTCCAGTTCGGCCTCGTCGTCGCTCTCAATCCAACATGCCTTATACAGACTCAATGGTTCCCAACGACAACGGGCATTGTATTCATTCTCCAAACGATACTGTATGACTTCAAATTGCAACTGGCCCACCGTGCCGATAATCTTGCGCCCATTAAACTGATTGACAAACAACTGCGCTACGCCTTCATCCATCAACTGATCGATGCCCTTGGCCAACTGTTTGGCTTTCATCGGGTCGGCATTCTCGATATACTTGAACATCTCCGGCGAGAAGCTGGGCAAGCCCTTGAAGTGAAGGTTCTCGCCTTCGGTGAGCGTATCACCTATCTTAAAGGTTCCGTTGTCGGGCAGGCCGATGATGTCTCCGGCCCATGCTTCGTCCACTGTCGTCTTCCGCTGAGCCATAAATTGTGTGGGCGAAGAGAAACGCATCGTCTTCCCGTGGCGCACATGCAGGTAGGGCGTATTGCGCTGGAAGCGACCGGAGCAGACTTTACAGAAAGCTACACACGAACGATGGTTGGGGTCAATGTTGGCCGTTATCTTGAAGATGAAGCCTGTGAAGCGCGGTTCATCAGGACGCACCTCGCGCTCCTCGGCCATCACGGGACGGGGCGACGGGGCAATCTCCACAAAGCAATCGAGCAATTCCTGCACACCGAAGTTGTTCAATGCCGAACCAAAAAACACAGGAGCCAGCTCGCCCTTCAGGTAATCTTGCACCTCAAAGGCCGGATAGACCCCTTCGATGAGTTCCAGGTCAGAACGCAGTTTCTCTGCAAGAGGTGCACCAATGTGGCTATCCAGCTCCTCCGTGTGTATGTCCACCTGGACTTTCTCTGTCACCACCTGCTTGGAAGGTTGGAAGAGGTTCAGATTTTGCTCATAAATGTTGTACACGCCTTTAAAACGCTGTCCCTGGTCGATGGGCCACGAGAGGGGACGGACGGCAATATGAAGTTCTTCTTCCAACTCGTCGAGCAGGTCGAAAGGGTCTTTTCCTTCGCGGTCCATCTTGTTGACGAATATAATCACGGGCGTATTCCTCATGCGGCAGACCTCCATCAGCTTGCGGGTCTGCGTCTCCACACCCTTGGCTCCGTCAACGACGATGATGACACTGTCGACAGCCGTCAGCGTGCGATAGGTGTCTTCAGCAAAGTCCTGGTGGCCGGGAGTGTCGAGGATATTGATTTTATAGCCTTGATAGTCAAACTCCATGACCGAAGTCGTGACGGAGATACCACGTTGCTTTTCGATGTCCATCCAGTCGGACGTGGCAGTTTTCTTTATCTTGTTCGACTTCACGGCGCCGGCCACCTGTATCTGCCCTCCGAAAAGGAGGAGCTTCTCGGTGAGCGATGTCTTACCCGCATCCGGGTGGGCAATGATTGCAAAAGTACGTCTTCTTTCTATTTCGTTCATCATTCTTGTGAGTTTAGTATCTTGAGGCATGCCTCCAGGGATGCTTCCCAATGGGGAATGGCTATGCCGTATGTTTGTTTTATCTTAGTCTTGTCGAGCACCGAATAGTGAGGCCGGCAGGCACGAGTGGGATACTCATCAGTGTGCAGCGGGCGGACGTGACACGTCGTAATGCCGGCCAGGCGGTGCACGGCCTTGGCCAAGTCATACCAACTGCACACCCCTTCATCGCTGAAGTGGTATAGCCCGGGGACAATGCCTTGGCGGATAGACTCGACAAGGGCGCAAGCCAAATCGGCAGCATACGTAGGTGTCCCCACCTGGTCAAAGACGACACCCAGCTCCGAACGCGTCCACCCCAGGCGTAACATCGTCTTCACGAAGTTGTTGCCATAGCTCGAATAGAGCCACGACGTGCGGACGACCATCGCACGGGAGCAACCTTCGAGCACACGACGCTCGCCCTCGAGCTTTGTCCGGCCGTAGACCGTCGCCGGACAGGTCGCGTCTGTCTCCACGTAAGGACGGAAGTTTCTGCCGTCAAACACGTAATCGGTCGAGACATGTATCAAGGTTGCGCCATGCACCTCCGCAGCCTCGGCCAAATAAGCCGGAGCGAGTGCGTTGACACGACGACACGCCTCCGCATCATCCTCCGCACGGTCAACGGCCGTATAAGCGGCACAATTCACGATGATGTCCGCAGGATGGGCATCCAGATAAGCAAGGACAGCCTGGCGGTCCGTCACGTCGAGTCGGGAGGAATCGGCAAAGTCAAACTCCAAGTCGGGATGAGCGGCAGACAGGCAACGCATTTCGCTGCCCAACTGTCCCCCTGCCCCGGTCACTACGATCTGTTTCATGTCTGCACGATGTTTATGATCCGTGGGCTTCAATCGCCCAGCAATTCGTCCAGCTCCCCGGCTTTGTCTTTCTTATAATAGGCTGCGAGCAGGCCGATAAAGCGGCTGATGGCCTGCACGGCTTCTTCTGTCTCGCTGCTCACCTCCTTCTTCTGCAAGCGCAGGAGCATGACCCCGTAGAGCGCGTCAAAGCAGTTTTCTATCTCCGGGACGTCCTTGTGGTCGCCACGGGCACGAAGCTCCACGATGTAAGGCAGTACCTTATAGTAAGCCGCAGCATAAGCCGGCACCTTCGGGGAGCGCATCAGGCGCAGATGAAGGTCGGTCAGGAGGATAATGATATTCTTGTTGATTTGCAGATGGCCTCCGGCGGCGACACCCTCACGGTGCATCATGTCGATAAGCTCTTCATACCACTGCGTGAGCGCCTTCCGCTGCGACTCGTCAGCAGGATAAGGGTCGATGATGTTTGCCTTTATCCGCTCGATGTCCAAGCCGTTGGCACGGATAAGGTCTTCCACCTGCCACATGTAGAGCAGGTACTCTGCGATGTTTGATTCCTTCAGTTGTTTTGCTATGAACATGTCGTTGCTTAATATAGAGATTTACCCAACAATGTGCCGAAGAACCCGGCGATGGAGGCGACAATGACGATGCCGCCGATGACACGGTTCAGTATCCAGATGCCACGCAGATTGAACCGGGTGCGGACCTTGTTGACGAAGTACGTGATGCTGAACCACCAGGTGATGGCACCCGTAAAGATGGCAAGGTAGCCCAGTGTCTGCTCGTACACCGGTATGCCCGGAAGGACGAAGGAGAAACGTGCGAAGAAACCTATGAAGAGGAAGATGATGAGCGGATTGGAGAGTGTGACGAAGAATGCCGTGAGAAAGTTGTGGACGAGTGTCCCCTTGTTGGCCGACACCGGACGGAGCGCATGTACGGGGTTGCTCCTAAACGTGTAAAGACCGAACAAGAACAGCATCACGCTGCCCACGAGCTGGAGATAGAATACATTGGACGGGCGCTGGATGAAGTCATAGATGAATGACATCCCATAACCCGTCAGGAGACTGTAGATGATGTCGCTCAGCGCAGCCCCGACGCCTGTAACGAAGCCATACCATCGGCCTTTGTTCAACGTCCGCTGGATGCACAGCACACCCACCGGGCCCAAGGGGGCGGACACGACAACTCCGATGATGAATCCCTTCACAAGAAACTCCAGAAGTGAAAACTGTTCTAACCAAGCATAATGTAGATTCATGCTGCAAAGATGGCACTTTTTATCGAAAGACGGGACAGGATTTACATTCTTTTTGAATGACTCCGCCTTCTTTCGAAAGGACGGTGTCCTGTCTGCACACGACCGGACGCTTGCAGACAGGACACCGGTAAGCTCACTCATGGAGACGGTTCCGATGTCGGAACTTGCGACGAACATATTTGACGCCAAGCCATACGCCGGTGAGCGAAACACAGGTCCCGCCCAACATCAGCACCCACATACAGACATGCCACAACACAGGCTGATCGACCAGCAGACGGAGCCGGAGGCTGTGCAGCGCGGGATACATCCAATGCATCCAGCGGGAGGGGGTGTTCACATAGCGGACGCGGCCTGTGCGGGGATTGATGTAGTAGCAACTGTGGTCGGCATCGTCGACCTCCGCCTTCCAGACCGGGAGCGTGAGATGTCCGCTACGCCCGAGATAATAATTGTCATACGAATTCAGCAACTCAATGGACACATCCTGTCCGGGATGGACACGGGAGAGGACATGGGCCACATCCGCATGGCTCAGGGACAAGGCCCGGACCGTGTCGCGATGACGTGCGTCTACAGTGAGTGTGCCTCCGTCTGTGTGTAGGGTATAGAACGGGATGTCACCGAAGCTCCCCCACTCCATCTGCCGCACACTGTCATGGGCTGAACGCAACGCCTTCCGGTAATCGAGCGGACAGGCTTCCGGAGCGACAGCCAACGAGTCCAGACGGCGCATGGGGTCAAAACCGAGCTGGGAATGAATGCCTACGTCTGCGGGACGGACCAAGGACATCATCCCGCTGAAACAGAACGTAAGGACAAACAGCCCGAATACCATACCCGCCACATGATGCCACTGGAACGAACGCTTCCGAAACGGCGACAGACTCCCCCTGCGCCGTGCGAGGAGAAAGTCACGCACGCCGAGGTATAGCCCCGCGACACACATCAGGCAGCCAATGCCCGACAGGAGGATCACCACCCGTGTCCATAGCTGCTGGTTCTGACGCAGGGAGGTGAAGTAGACCCAGTGGGGGATGGGGCCCAGCCAGGCCCAGAAGCGTTCGCTCCGGGTCATGAACTGGATGACGTCGCCTGTACGGGAGGACACATATAACTCGTGACCTTCGGGGTCATCAAAACGGAACTTATAGACAGGCAAGTCCGCACGGAGACGGCTGAAAGGTATCCACTGGTCGAGGTCATAAAGCGTATCGACACGGGCCAGGGGCGCATTGCACCACCTCCCCACCCGCAGGGCTATCTGTCCCGCCACGCTTGGCTGCATGGTATCAGCCGGACAGGCAGGCAGGTCTAACCGGGAGGCATCCGTGCGCACATGGAACATCGTCCGCCCCAGGTCGCGGTTCAGACTCAGCCCGCGCACGGGTGCATCCAGCCCCTGCCGGCGCAGGAGACTGGCCAGGGACGGGAGTGAGTCTGGCTCAAGCCCGTCCTGGCGGATGATACGTTCGGCTTGTGTCACTCTGGGAAACGTGTGGTATATCATAACCAACCCGGACAAGAACCACACGGCAAAGAGGAGACAGAGGGCCGTCCCCAGGATGCGGTGGAGAAAGAGCATGAGCCGGGTGAGAAAAGTCGTAGAGCGTGCCATATATATTATAAGGTATAGGATAGCGACAACTGGAAGTTACGTGGCATGGAAGGCACGAGCTGGTTGCCCAAAGCCTGGTTGTAGTAGGAATGGTTACAGATGTTGTTCACGTTCAGGGTCAGGCGGACTTGGTTTTGGAACGTATAGGACAGTCCCATGTCCGTCAGCCAATAGGGGTCGAACCACGTCGTGTTTGCCGCGCTGCGGTAGACCTTGCCCGTGTAGCTCGTGCTCAGATGGAGGCCCAAGCCGCGGAGCAGCCCCTTCGGCACCGTATAGCTGCCCAGCGCATAAAAGGTCTGATCGGGGACGTTGGCCTGCCAGTGGCCTGCATTGTTCGCACGATCGTAGTCCTCGGTCGTCGTCCCGCCATAGAGCGCCTCGGCGATGGCCGGGTCTTGCACACGGGCCATGCGTCGGATACGTGCGTTGTTGTAGGTATAGCCTGCCGTCATCGTCAGCTCCGGAAGCGGACGGAGGGTCAGGTCGACATCGAACCCTTTGGAGCTTTGTGAGCCTATCTGCCCATATATGGACTTCTCCGTGCCATCCTCGTCCATAAAGCCTGTGAGGAGCGATGTGCGGCTGTTCTCCTTCCGGATATAGAACAGGCTGGCATTGGCCTCCAGGAGTGTACCGACGGTGTACTTGATGCCTGCCTCTGCCTGGTAGCCTGATTCGGGCTTGAACACCTCTCCACCCTTGTCAGGCACGAAGCGGTGGCCCGATGCATTCACATAGATGACATTCTCGGAATATACGGTTCGTATGGGCATAAAGAAATTGGACCAGGATGCATAGAGGGACAAGGTGGGCAGAGGTTCGTAGACAGCTCCGAAGCGGTAGGTGAGCGCACGGTTACGGATACGGGAGAAGTCGCCACGCTCCTCCCACTCACGTCGGCCCGTAGGCGTACTGGCTGTGGCCGTCAGGTAACGGAAGAAGTCTCCGCGCACGGCCACGAGCACTCTCCAGCGTGGGCCCAGCTCCATCAGGTCCTGGAGCGAGAGGCTGTTGGAATAGTGGTGGGTGACAGTCGCCCGTGAGAACTTCGAGTCCATGTACCCCATGCTGTGGGGATCATGTACGGACACATGCGAGTAAAGTCCCGGACCCCAGACGTCTGTCCCCAGATTGTAGCCTGAATAAGATGTACGGTTGAGGGCCACGAACGTATAGCCGCCGAGATACGTGTGGCGGATGAATCCTGTCGAGAACCGTCCTCCCAGCTCCACAGCCCCGTTTACCGTCTTGGCCAGGTGGGAGAAGCGCAGGGGCGAGGACACGGAGAGGCTGTCCAGGCAGATATAGCGTTTGGCCTTCTCCCCTGTCTTGCGGTCAGTCGTCCAGTAATAGTGGCTGTAAATAGGTTCGTTGCTTTCGAGATACGACAGTGACTCCGTTCCGAAATAGTTTATATCATCGTCCGTATAGGCCAGGCGGGCAGTGAGCTTCGCAGCCGGGGTGAATGTGTGTGTATAAGAAGTCGAAATGTCCCATCCCCGGTGGTGCATGAAGTCCGATTCGTTGTTGTACCGGGCTTCCTTGTCGAGTCCGGGCAGCATTGCCCCGGAGGGGAGATAAAGCGCATCGTAGGAAGCATCATACACATCCCGTGACATGAGGGGCGGAAGTCCGATTTCCGTGCCATAGAAATCGCGGTTGAACCCGCCCCGGATGTCGAGCCGGTCATGACTGGTCAGGTCTGCACTGAGGGCCAGGTAGCCGGAGAAGCGGGTATTGCCGTTATCCCGCCAGCCCTCCTGCGTCGAGTAATTGATACTGCCATAGTAGTCGAACGGACCAAGCAAACGGCCTCCGAGCCCCATGGTCGCGGACTTGCTGTCAAAGCTGCCGTAGCTCATCTTGGCATGAAGCGTACGTGTGGCCGTAGGATGACGGCGGACAATGTTGAGCACCCCGCCGACGGTCGAGTGTCCATACAGGACGGCGGCAGGCCCTTTCAGCAGCTCGATGCTTTCCACAGCCGAGAGGTCACTCACGGGATACGAGTTCTGGATGGCTGAACGTTCGTCACGAATGCCGTCCACGAGGATGACCGCATGGTCAAAACCCCGGACCTGGAGTTGCTGGAACGCGCCGTAAGACGTCTGCATCCGTACGGCGGGCAGAAAACGGGTCGCGTCCTGAAGGTTCTGGATGCCGCGGAGTTCGAGGCTCTGTCCGGAGAGGGAATTCATCGAGATGGGGAGATCCTTGGCCGGAACATCGAGGCGGGACACCTGCGAACGCCTCATCTGACGGGCTTCGATGATGACTTCGCGGATGTGGATGGCCGAGTCGTCTTTATTCACTTGCGCTTCCGATTGGGATTGGGCGCACAGATTGGCAGACACGACTGCCAATCCACAGATACATAATACTTTCTTCATATGCTCTTGGTTTGATTTGGGTCTATGATTCTCCGGGCGGGCATCGGGTCTGATGTCCGTCTGTCAGGGGAATGAGTCAGTAAATGGGATGGATTCTTATTCGGACTTATCCTGTCCGGCCGCGTAGGCCTTCTTCTTCGCCTGTATGTCCTGGAGGCGATGGGTCAGCATGAAACGGGCATGCGCGACGAAGATGTCCTGTATGGCCTCCTGTTGGCCGAGGCCCTCGAGCACGACCTCCACCTCGTAGCCCTCCTGTTCGAGCCGCTCACGCATTTCGCCTGCGATGTCATTCTTCGCATGGTCTCCTGCGACGAGCATGAAGGGGACAAGGCGCAGGCGGCGTACTTTCTTCTGCTTCCTGACGTAGGCAAGGGCGTCGTCCAGCGAAGGATAACCCTCGACCGTGGCGACTGCGTAGTCCTCATGGCCGGAGGCATGGAGGATGTAGTCGAGCATGGCATACTGCGCTGTCGTGGGCGTGTAAGTCCCGTGTCCGATAAGGACGGTAAATGCCCCGCCGGTCTCCTGCTCCGAGAGCGCACGGATGACCTGACGGTAGTCGTCAGGATCATAGAGCATCGGCGTGCCGATGCGGATTTCCTTGAAGAATGGGGACATCTGGGCCGCGTCGCGACGCAGGCTCTCCATCTCGATGCCGTCAATGACATTCGTAGACTGGATGATGACATGCGTATAGCCATCTGTAAGCAGTCCGGCCAGGGCCTGGACAGGGTTCAGCTTGCGTATGCCCCGCTCCCCGAGCCGACGCATGACGATGCGCGACGTGTATGCCTCGCGCACCTCGAGCGATGGGAACTCGCGACGCATCCGTTCGGTAATCGCGTCGAGGGTGAGCGCACGCGTATCGTCGTGTGTCGTGCCGAAATGCACGACCAGGAGCGCGGCCTTGTCGCCTGGCTGCATGGATGCCATGAGGTCTGCGTGGACAAACTGTCCGTCACCGTGTGCACGCATCGGCGTGCCGAAGCCCGCGGCCATGAGTAGGCATAGGGCCAAAGTCTTGAAGATGTTCATAGTAATATGTATTTAGTAGGGATGATTCCATCGAACCATCCGCCTGTCGCTCCCAAACTCGGGAAGACTGACGGCCGGTGTGTGTCGAGGCAGGTTTCCTGGCTTCACCCTGAAGGAACGGCCTTCCCACCCGTCGGGGCAGTGGCTCAGAGGAGATGTCCTTCATGCACGAAGTGTATCGGGGTGTCACAGTAGCGGGCACTGTTCCGGATTCACACCGGATTCCCTTTTAAGCCGGAGGCAGAAAGTCCCGGCTTCACCTTGACGGGACAAAGGTATGTATTCCATTTGAGACGTATAAGTGCTGAAAAAACATTTCTGGATAAATAAAATTCAGCCGTATGAAAAATATTGTCACAAAAGTATTGTTTTATTCAAAGTATATATGTATATTGCACCCATGTTAAACCCGTCATAAACACAGTCCGTACCTTTACTGACCAAAGTACGTATCTTTGATGACCAAAGTACGTATCTTAGACTACCAAAGTACGTATCTTTGCTAAGAACGGTCCGGATGGTGTTTGGACACAATACGTAAATACTATGGCCTACTTCAAGAAGATTCAGAAAAAAGCCAACGGTAAATGGTATCCTCAAGGCGTGACTATCGGCAAGCCGGTCACGACGAAAGAAGTTGCAAACCGCCTGGCGGACCTGTCCGCCCTCAGTCCTGGAGACTGCTACTCCATGCTCGGAAACCTGGGCAAGGTACTTGGCGAGTATATGAACTCCGGACGTACGGTCAAATTAGACGGCGTCGGAACGTTCTACTATACGGCTAACGCCAGTGGTCAGGGCGTAGATACGGCTGACGAAGTTTCGGCCAAACAGATAATCGGTACGCGGGTGAGGTTCATTCCGGAGACGACCCGGGGTGTCAAGAACCAGGTGACGACCCGTTCGCTGGTAAGCTCCGACGTCTTTTGGGAAGAACTGAAGCTCGACACGGCTACGACCCCGGACGAGACGCCCACAGAACCGGGCGGCAGCGGCGACGATGGGGAGCTGTAAACAGACAACAGCCCCGACCTAACCTTCCCAAGCAGCCCCTCCCCACCCTCCCCCGAAGGGAGGGCTTTAGGTATGATTATATTTTATTTATCCCGATAGTCATGCCCTAAAGCCCTCCCCTCGGGGGAAGGTTTGGGTGGGGCTGCTGTTTGGTTTAAGCGTGGCGGAGGATACGGTTCATTATGGGCGGAAGACGACGGGGACGACGTAGCGCACGCGCACCGTCCGGCCTTCGTGCCGTCCCGGCTTCCAGCGGGGCATGGCCCGTACCGTGCGGATGGCGAAACTGTCTGCCTCGGCATCTATGCCGCGGAGCACTTCGAGATGGGTCAGGCTGCCGTCTTTCTCCACGACGAAGCGTATGATAATCCGCCCCATCGCGCAGGTGTCCGGACGTTTCTGCCGTTTGATGAAACTGAACAATGAGTCCAGTCCGCCGGGGAACTCGGGCATTTCATCCACTAAGTCGTAGAATGGTTCTTCAGGCGAACGGGGGTTAGCAACGGTGTCTTGCGGGATAATCGTGGGCGACAGCAGGGTCGGGGCAGACACGTCGGCGAGGCGGAACTCACACATGAGCAGGACATCCTGTGCCGAACCTATGCCCACGCGCTGGAAATAGCGGAAGCGCGTGGGGAAATGTTCGTTGACGAGGGGATACAGACGGGCAGTGAGGCGGTGGACGGAACGGGCCGGAAGTTCATGCTCCACGGCGATGAAGAAGTCTTCTCCCGGATAGTTGCGCCACACGCCTTTGGGGTCTTCGTAGGTCATGCTGTACATCTCACCGTAGAAGACAGGGACATCGCCACGGTTGATTAGCTCCAGAGTGACCATCCTGTCTGAGAGGGGCAGGACGGAGGTCAGGGCGCGAAGGCTGACACCCCGGACTTCGGTGGGAGCGGTGAAGGTATTCGGAAAAAGTGTGTCCGGACCTGAGAACTTGATGGCCGGGGAGTCCATCACCTTGCGCCGGAACTGTTCGATGAGTCGTGGCGTAGCCCTTCGCAGGCTGACAAGGACATGATTTTGCCCAAGGCCGTATCCCGTCACGTTTTCCCCCACAGTGTCGTCGGTCACGGCTTGGAGACGCCAGGCCAAGGAATCCTGTATGTGGCGGAGTTCCTTCTGGGTGTAGATTTGGTTGGTATCGAGTTGCGGCAGGGATGTGTACGTTTCCGGCCCGTTGCTTGCCGGAAGAGAACCGGCTGCGGATGTGATGTCAGCAGGGATGGCCTCAGGCTTGGAAGCCTGTGGGCGGCAGGCTGTGAGGAAGACAGCCGCCAGAAGGACGGGGATGAGATGTGTTTTCATGACAGTATGGTTCTGAGTTCAACGTTTGAAAGTCTCGGCCTGCGACGTGCTGCCCACGGGGACGACCACCGATACCTGCCAACGGACGGGCAGCCCATCACGGAGCGCAGGATGCCAGCGAGGCATCTGCTCCACGACACGGCGGGCCAGTGAGTCGGCCACGGTGTGGAGCGGACGGGCGATGAACACGTCGCCCAGACTGCCGTCAGTCCGCACGGTCATCCGGACAGTCACACTCCCCGGCGGGCCGTCATGCGTGACGGGGTGTGCACGAAGCCAGGCTGCGAGGGCCTCGTCCCCACCGGGAAAGGCAGGCATCACGTGTACCTCCCCGGTCCGGTCAGCGTCCTGCTGGGCCTGCACCTGCCTGCGCCATTCGTCCTCTCCCCTCCCCTGCAACACAGCCCCCGGGATGGGGGTCAGCTCCGTCGCGGCGGGTGTGGAGGCGGCGTCCGTGAGGCGAAACTCTGCCATCAGGGTCGTCCGCTTCCCGTCTATGTACACTTCGTGGAAGTAACGGTGTGTGCCCGGGCCTAAGGGGCAGATGTCGGGGTAGAGCGTTTGGGAAAATGTCGTGACGGCATCCGTGTCGAGCATGCAGAGGATGTCGGCTATGGCATAATTGGTCGGCATCCGTCTCCATGTCCCTCCGGCATCGCGGAAAGCCACGTCGCTGCCCAAGCCATAGGTAACCCGGTTCTCACTCGCGTTGCAAAGCAGGAAGCGCACCTGTCTCACCGTGTCCGGCCAGGCCTCGCGTTCGGGTAGCAGGTAGACGTCCCCGGAAGAGGGAGGCGCCGTCGCCGCAAGTTCGGGCAGGACGGCATCGCCCTCGAAGGTGAACGCAGGCGAATCCATCACCTCCCGTCGGAAGCGTGATTGCCACTCGGGCGTATTGACCATGAGGCGGATGTGGATGGTGGAAGTGCCTATGCCGAAGCCTGCGCAGTTTCGCCCTGCGGGCGTATGGCGGGTAGCTTCCCAGCGGCGGAGCAGTTCGTCGTTGATTTCTTCAAGTTCCTTATAGGTGTAAATGCGGGCCGTGTCGGGTTTCGGAAGGGTATCGGCCGGGACAGGCCGGACGACAGACGGGGTATCAATGGGTCCTGCCTCGGGCTTGGAAGCCTGTGGGCGGCAGGCTGTGAGGAAGACAGCCGCCAGGAGGACGGTGATGAGATGTAGCTTCATGGCAGATAATGATGAAAGGATGTCCCAAATATAGCAAATATCTGCCACACCCTGTCACAAGACGGGTGCAAAAAGATTGGCAAACCAGCCGACGAAACGTTTCCACGGTGTGCGGCTGTGCCATACTTCGCGGGTGAGCGGGGTAGAGTCCTGTTTGTCCTCCTCAAACATGTCGATGAGTTCCTGTGTCACTTCGTGGTCGAACATGAACGCATTCACTTCGTAGTCATAACGCAGGCTACGGCTGTTGAGGTTGGCCGAGCCGAGCGTACAGAACGCGTCGTCGACCATCATGATTTTGGAGTGATGGAAGCCTCCTTCGTAGAGGTAGACATGTGCCCCGCGCTTGGCCAGGCGGTAGGCAAAGTAGGTGGATGCGTCGGGAGTGAAGGGGATGTCCGACTTGGCCGAAATCATGATTTGCACGTCCACGCCCCGGTCGATGGCCTGCTTGAGGGCCTTCTTGATAGAGTGCGTAGGGACGAAGTAGGGATTAATGAGCTGAATCTTGTGCTGTGCAGCATTGATGGAGGCGACATAGGCATGCCGGATGGACTCAGGCGTACGTCCGGGATAGCGGTCGACGATGGCCATCTCCACACCATCGGCGAGGGTGTCGGGCCGGGGAAAATAGACGGGGTCGGTCGAGAGGTCTTCCTTCGTCACTTGCTCCCACATGTCCATGAAGATGAGCTGGAGTTCAGCCACGGCCGGTCCCTCGACGCGCATGTGCATGTCGCGCCATCGTCCCACGACGTCTGTGCCATTAATATAATAGTCTGCTACATTCATACCGCCCATGTAGGCGACCCGTCCGTCAATGACCACAATCTTACGATGGTCGCGTTTGAGGATGTGATTGACATAGGGGAAGCGTATCGGGTCGAAACGATAGATCTGTATGCCCTGCCTGTGCAGCTTCTGAAGGTGCCGCTTCCGCAGGGGTTGGTTGTTGGACATATTGCCAAAGTCGTCGAAGAGGGCACGCACAGCGACTCCCTCCCGGACTTTCTCGGCCAGCAAAGCAAAGAGAGCATTGGCGATAGAGTCATTGCGGAAGTTAAAGTATTCGAGATGGATATGATGTTTCGCATGGCGTACAGCCTCAAACAAGTCATCAAATTTCTCACGTCCGCTTTTCAAAAGTTTCACACTATTGCCCTCAGTCACCTTCACACCGGAGTCCAACAGGAAATGCTTCACTATCGAATCACTGCTGAGTGTCGGCTGTGCCCATAGGCATTGCATTGCCAACAGGCTATGTATTATCAGAATTATAACTCGGAATTTCTTCACATCATCTGCATTTATAATCATGAAAAGCGTGCAAAGGTAGTGCTTTTCACTCGAATACGCAGGGCGTAAAAGGATAAAAAAGTAGTCCGTTTTTCCAGAAACATAAACCGTACAGGTGTCTCCCGCGACATTGCACTAACATCCATTAATATTTTGCCCTGGCAAAGCAAGATTTCATTAATATTATTTCATATATCTAACAATAATACCTATATTTGCGACAACATTCAAAAGAAATTTTAAGATTTGACAACCTCATGAGCAGAAAAGTAAAATCCAGGCTGACTGTTGCGCTCGTATTCATCCTATGTTGCGTGGTGATAGGAGCATTCTTGTATGCTCAACTTAACTTGAAAGAAAAGAACCACAAAGCGGACTTGTTCACGCTCGTGCCCGCTGACGCACAAGCCATCGTCGAAACCAACAATATCAACAACCTGTTTCAAGCTCTCGAAGCTGCTCCATACAGACAAGCATACGAAGAACTCCACTTCTCTGCCCTCTTCAACTTCCTCAACCATAAAATCGAAGAACTGGCCGAAGAAAAGGGCCACGGACTCAGTGTGCCCATGAGCAACGTGCTCATCAGCTTTCATGCACCAGGCAGCTCGAAAGACCAAGTGCTCTACGGCCATCTGGGCAACGGTGACCAGAACCTCATGGACAACATCCTAAAGGAACTGAACACCACCGGGCACACACCTAAAATCATAAAATATAAAGGAGAACGAATCACCATCTATCCACTCAACAACCAAGAGTTCCTTTCCTGTTTTTTCCAGGACAACTGCTACGCCATCAGTTATCAAAAGAATCTCATCGAAGCTGTGATTGATGCCTATGTAAGCAAGGAGTCCATACGCTCCGACTCCCTGTTTTCACAGATATTCCAAAAGAAAAAGAGCGAAAACACCAGCCGCCTCTATGCCCGCACTATGCCCATCGCCGAATGGACACAATATGACTTCCAACTTCAAGGCGACGCTATCTATCTCACAGGCACCTGCTTTCAAGATGAAGGAAAAGGCAATGACCGCTTCCCTCAAATCTCACACATACAGCCGCAGCTCCTGTCTGCCGACTACCTGCCTGCCAAAACTTACATCTTCTTCCAACTGGGCATAAAAGACATTCATGGCATTGTCAGCACATTGGCTTACAATGACTCTGTGGTCAGAAAAGAACTCTATAAAGACATGCCATGCGACGGAGAATTCTATCAATTCCTGGAAGACTACGCAAAGAATGAAATTGACATCGTCGAGTTCCTGGGCAAGGACACCACGCAGAGCCACCGCGTAATGCTCATCCCGCTCCGTGATTCTCTCTCTCCGACCTTAAATGCATGGAAAAACATCGCGTCACGCACATGGAAGCAAGTGTGGTATGACGGGCACTCCTACCCTTTCTATACTTTCCCCAACAACCGATTGATGAAACACCTTGTGTCAAAACGAGCTTCAACGGTAGAAAAACTGACCAGTGTCATGTGTAAGCAACACCTCCTCATATCCGACAGAGAAGAGGACATAAAGGCCTACCTCAACAAGCGGTCGTACACAGACCTCTCCCACCTGTTTTGGGAAGAAAAGCTGGGCGACTTGGCCCCACAGGCTGATTTCACGTTTTTTGCCGATATGGAGAGCGTCTACCGTCGGCCGGACGAATTCAGGACAATGCTTCCCACGTTCTTCTTCAAGCATTTGGACTTCTTCCGACAATTCACCATCACTATCCAGTTTATCGAATCAGGCGAACGCCTCAGCACGAACATCACGCTTAACTATAAAGTTAAAGCCTAACACTCTATCACCATTCCGTCATAAGTCAAATGCACATGAGGAGGAAGTGATTTGACCACCTCCTTATGCAGGCCGACATGATGGCTCATGTGTATGAAATAGGTTTCCCGCGCATTGACACGTGCAGCAAAGGCCAAAGCCTCATCCACACTCTGATGCGTCCAATGAGGCTGGTATCTCAAAGCGTTCACAATGAGACAATCGACTTGTTCCAGATGGACAAATTCTTCTTCTGGGAGAGACTTCATATCCGTGATATAGACCAAAGGGCCTATGCGGTAGCCCAAGATGGGCAAAGGTCCATGCATCACACGAATAGGCAGGACTTCGACGCCGTTGATATGAAACGGCTGGTCCGGATGTATCTCATGCAGTCCCAACTGAGGCACACCGGGATACTTGTGTTCCACAAAGCAATAGGGCATCCGGCGTCTCAAACGCTCACCCGTGTATTCCTCGGCATACAACTGCACCTCTCCCAGACGGCAAAACGGACGCAAGTCATCAATGCCTCCCACATGGTCATAGTGCTCATGAGTTATCAGGACTCCGTCTATCTTTTTAAAAGGAAGATTCATCACTTGCGCCCGAAAATCCGGACCGCAATCAAGCAGAATGCGCGTATCATCCACCTCCACTAAAGCAGAGGTGCGCAGACGCTTGTCATGCGGATCGGACGAACGGCACACAGCACATTGGCAACCGACCTCAGGCACTCCGGTCGAAGTGCCACTACCCAATATTGTTATCTTCATAAGCCAGCTACTCCTCCTTATCTTATATATAATTCACCTCCGGATGGATGTCAATGCCGAAACGGGCCTTCACATCAGCTTGCACGGCCTTTGCCAATGCCATCACCTCCGCTCCTGTCGCGCCTCCACGATTGACAAGCACCAACGCCTGTTTGTCGTGCACACCCGCACGTCCCAGCGAACGTCCTTTCCAACCACACTGGTCAATCATCCAGCCGGCCGGTATTTTCACATGGGCCGCATCAACTTCATAAAACGGCATGGAAGGATAGAGGGCACGCAACTGCTCGAAGTGGGAACGCTCCACGACTGGATTCATGAAAAAACTTCCCGCATTGCCCTGCTTGCGAGGGTCGGGCAACTTGCTGTCACGTATGCGACGCACTGCTTCGCGGACCGTGGACAGCGTCAGCGGCTTCCCTTCAAGCTCAGCACGCAGATTGCCATAGTCGATATGAAACTCCGGGGACTTTCCTAACCGATAGGTCACATAAGTGATGATGAAGCGTCCCTTCCAGTCATTTTTAAAGATGCTTTGCCGATAGGCATAACGGCATTCATCGGCCTGAATGTGCACGACCTCGCTGGTGGACACCTCCACAGCCTCGACTTCCGTTATCAAGTCCTTCACCTCAGCACCATAGGCGCCAATGTTCTGCACGGCACTGGCCCCCACCTCTCCGGGTATAGCTGAGAGGTTTTCAGCACCATACCAACCGCGCGACACACAGCAGGCCACAAAATCGTCCCACACTTCGCCAGCCCCGACCTTCACCCAGACAAAACGGTCATCCTCACGCACCACGTCGATGCCCCGGATGGCCGAGTGCAACACCGTCCCACAAAAATCACCGGAAAAGAGCAAATTGCTCCCGCCGCCGATGGGAAGCAGAGGGTCGGCAGCCTGCATGCGACGACGCTCGTCGAGCAATCGGCGAAGGTCATCCTCCGAAGTGTATTCTATGAAAGAAGCCGCCTTCACATCCATGCCGAAGGTGTTGTGCGGCAAAAGCGAATAGTCTGTATACTGATGTATCATAATCGATGAAACACATTTATGTGTGAGGAAGAGATAGCGCAGCCTGTCAATTACTCAGGTCTTCATAAGCAGACAGCCGCCAGGAATCCTTGTCACGTGTGAAAAAAAGCGTATTGCTATAACCACTGCCTATGCCACGGAAAGTGACCACCTTATGTCGCGTGGCAGCACTGTAAGGCTGACCGTAACAAATGTTGGTCATCTTGTCCTTAGGGAGCGACGGACGGAAAGCAAACCATTGGTCAACAGAGATAAACGCCTCCATCACCTTGAAATCATCATCCGGGTCTGTGGTGACAAACTTCAAAGGAGAATTGACATGCGCACGCTGATAAATCGAATCGTTGCAAAACTTATGGAAGAACTTCAGAAAATCCTCATTCGGATTGCCCTTGAGCGATGCTTCCTCGATGTTTTGCAACATCCAGCGGCCTTGCTCACGATGGAAGTGATAGCGGCGTGTCTTCTGCTTGTCAAGGAAAAGCCATGCGACATAGACCGTGTCGACATCGGTATTCTTCTCATAATCCATGTCGGCCTCGCTGTCGAAAAGCATGTTGTAGAATTCCTGTTCGGTGTAGAGCGCATCGTGTACCCATTCCGAGCGGGGAACGGACTTCCGCACGCTGCCATCCGTGTAAGGAAGAGGAAAATGAGTGCGATGGAGCTGGAACTGCTTATTGGACGCATAAGCATAAACGAAGTCGTCAAACGTTCCGTCCAGATTGTCAGGCACATCAAGCACAGTCAACGAATCCGACGCCGTGGAATCCGCAAGCACGGCCGTCTCATTCACCTTGGTCGCATCCTTCCCGTTGCTGCATGCACCGCACAGGAAGAGCAGGATAAACCCGATAGACAATGTTTTCATATCTTTCTAAATTCGCACAAAAGTAGATTTTTTCTCTTTAGTAGCAAAAGAATGCAGGGACAAAAAAACGGCCCGGCACAGGGATTGCGCCAAAAGTGGCTCTATTCGGTCACACGCCGCTGTGATATAGAATCCATGCATAGCTCTTCTACCCGCTTCCAAATTTGACTTCATCAAAACCAAAGTGCAAGCAATCCTGATAGGATTATATACAGATATTTCATAAAATCCAATTCAAAACTTGCATACTCCAAACCTTTGTCCCATCTTTACAGCGAAATTACGAAAGGAAGCGTTTTGTAATCCTCATCGGAGGGCAAAAGATGAAATGCCGGACAAGATGACTGGGTAAAACCAATCACCTTGTCCGGCTTTTTTTGTTGGCAAAAAAAACATGAATGATAACCATAAAACCAAACATTATGAAAAGAGATGCTATTGATTTAGGTACTGTGAAAGTGTTTACACTTTTTAAGAAGTATTTCATTCCTACGCTGTTTGGCATGCTAAGCATGTCAGCCGTGACTGCCATAGACGGTATATTTGTCGGGCATGGGATAGGGAGCGACGGTATCGCAGCCATCAATATCTGCATACCTTTGCTCATGCTGTTTACCGGCATAGGGCTGATGGTCGGAGCGGGTTCGTCGGTGGTATCTTCCATCCAACTATCACGTGGAAAATCCAAAGCAGCCCGTATCAATGTGACCCAGGCTATCCTGTTTGTAACCATTGTGGCTCTTATTCCATCTGTTTTGATGATGGCCTATCCGTCTGCCACCGCCCGGATGTTAGGTGCGTCGGAACATCTTACTCCGATGGTCAGGGAATACCTTCTGTGGTTCATTCCTTCGTTGATGTTCCAGATGTGGTGTTCAGTCTGCCTGTTCATCATACGTTTGGATGGTGCACCAAGACTTGCCATGATGTGCAATGTGACCGCTGCCATCATCAGCGTCCTGCTTGGCTGGCTGTTCATATTTCCTTTAGGTTGGGGATTGATGGGTGCAGCATTTGCCGCTACGATAGGCTTGTTTGCCGGCGGTCTCATCGGGCTTGTCTATCTGTTCCGGTTCGCCCGTAAACTACGCTTTTATCCGGTCAAGTGGAGCGTCAAAAGTCTGCGGCTTTCTTTCCGAAACTTAGGATACCAGTGTCGTATCGGTTCATCCGCCCTGTTGACGGAAGCCACACTGGCCACCCTGATGTTTGTCGGCAACCAGGTGTTCATGAAATATCTCGGTGACGACGGTGTCGGTGCTTTCGGCATAGCTTGCTATTATATACCCTTTGTGTTTATGGTTGGCAACGCCATCGCACAGTCGGCACAACCCATCATCAGTTATAATTTTGGTTTAGGATATAGAAAAAGAGTAGTCGCTACGGAACGGATTGCACTGCTTACATCCGTCGTGAGCGGCATTGTCATCATGGCTGCATTTTCTCTGTTTCCGCATATATTGGTGGGACTGTTTATCAATCCAAACAATCCTGCTGCCCGTATAGCCATCGAGGGGTATCCCTATTTCTCTACCGCTTTTATCTTTTTTATCCTCAATCTTACTGTCATCGGCTATTATCAGAGTGTCGAACGCGTCAAGCCTGCCACACTGTTTGCTCTGCTGCGCGGTTTCATTTTCTTGATACCCAGCTTCCTATTGCTCCCTGAGATTTTAGGGAACAACGGCATTTGGCTTGCTCTCTCGTTTTCAGAAGTGCTGACCACAGTGACCATTCTGGTTGTTTACGGAATCGTCCGAAAGAAATCAACGACAAGCGACTGAACAATCCGCAAGCAGTCAGGAAAAGGAGGCGTCAAACCGGAAGCCCTTAGCAGTCGTCGTGACGGGTGCCCTGTGCGTCCGCAGCCTCCTTTCCGCCCTCTCGGAAGAGGCCTCATCCACCCCCTCCTTTCCGCTCCCGCCAGCCTTCCTTTCCGCCCGACCACGGACTCCTTTCCGTCCCCGGCTACCCTCCTTTCCGCTCCCGGCCGCCTTCTAAGGCCCTCTGATGGGACATATTTCAATCAGTGCATGCGACTGTATCGCATAAATGATTAACTTTGCAACGATTTTTACGCATCGAATAACTAAAAAAGACACGATACATGATAGCAAAGATTGAACAACTCCTGTCGGAGGTGGAGGCCATGAAGGCCGACAGCGCGGAGGAACTGGAAGCGCTGCGTATCAAATACCTCAGTAAGAAGGGCGCCATCAACGAACTGATGGCAGACTTCCGGAACGTGCCCGCGGAGCACAAGAAAGAGGTGGGCATAAAGCTCAACGAACTGAAGCAACGCGCCCAGGAGCGCATCGCTGCATTGAAAGAAGCTTTCGAGAGCCAGGACCACGGCCGCGACGAACTGGACTTGACACGCACGGCCTATCCCATCGGACTGGGCACGCGCCACCCGCTTTCCATCGTGAAGGATGAAATCATCGACATCTTCGCCCGCATGGGATTCAACATCGCCGACGGACCGGAGGTGGAAGATGACCTGCACGTCTACACCAAACTGAACTTCGCGGCAGACCATCCGGCCCGCGACATGCAGGACACGTTTTTCGTCGAAGTGAACCCGGACGATGTCACACGCAACATCATCCTGCGTTCGCACACCAGCTCCGTGCAAGTGCGCACGATGGAACGCGAACAGCTCCCCATCCGCATCATTTGCCCGGGCCGTGTCTACCGCAACGAAGCCATCAGCTATCGCGCCCACTGCTTCTTCCACCAGGTGGAAGCCCTGTATATCGACAAGGGCGTGTCATTCACCGATTTGAAACAGGTCCTGCTGCTTTTTGCCCGCGAAATGTTCGGCAGCGAGACGAAGATACGTCTGCGCCCTTCCTATTTCCCCTTCACGGAACCCAGTGCTGAGATGGACATCAGCTGCAACATCTGCGGCGGAAAAGGCTGTCCCTTCTGCAAAGGCACAGGTTGGGTGGAAATCCTGGGTTGTGGCATGGTGGACCCCAATGTGCTGGAAGCCTGCGGCATCGACAGCCGTGTCTACAGCGGCTATGCCTTGGGTATGGGCATTGAACGCATCACCAACCTGAAATATCAAGTGAAAGACCTCCGCATGTTCTCCGAAAACGACACCCGTTTCCTGAGGGAATTTGAGGCGGCCAACTGAATCTTATAATTTTTCCAACCGACGGGCGGCAAGGGAGAAAGGCAAAAGCCCATCAGGCTCTGCCCCTGCCGACCGTCGGATTTGTTGTCTCCCCCCGTCCTCATGAAAGACAAACTATTCACCCCGAGCTTTTACTTCATCCTGGCAGCCAACTTCCTGCTGTTTTTCGGATTTTGGTTCCTGATGCCGGTGTTGCCTTTCTACCTGAAAGAAATCTTCAAAGTCAATGAGTCAGGCATCGGCGTGATTTTGGCGTGTTACACGGTCGCTTCTCTCTGCATCCGTCCCTTCTCGGGCTATCTCATCGACACTTTTGCCCGCAAGCCCCTCTACCTGTTGGCCTACTTCGTGTTCACCACCATGTTTGCAGGCTACATCGTGGCCGGCGCCCTCACCTTATTTATTATATTCCGTGTCATCCACGGCTTAGCCTTCGGCATGGTGAGCGTGAGCGGCAACACGATCGTCATCGACATCATGCCGTCGTCACGACGCGGTGAGGGCTTGGGCTATTACGGCCTGTCCAACAACATCGCCATGTCCATCGGTCCGATGGCCGGGCTGTTCACCCACAGTGCCGGTGCTTCCTTCACGTTCATCTTCACCTGTTCGCTCGCCTCAAGCGCCTTGGGTTTCCTCATGGCCACGATGGTGAAAACTCCCTACAAATCCCCTGTCAAGCGCGAACCAATCTCGCTCGACCGCTTCATCCTGGTGAAAGGTCTTCCGGCCGGACTCGCCTTGCTGCTTCTCTCCATCCCCTACGGCATGACGACAAACTACGTGGCCATGTACGCCTTGGAGATCGGGCTGAATGTGGAGACGGGCTTTTTCTTCACCTTCATGGCTGCGGGCATTGCCATCTCACGCATGTTTTCCGGACGCATGGTCGACCGCGGCCGCATCATCGAAGTCATCGACGCCGGCATCTATGTCGTCATCGTGTGTTTCTTCCTCTTGGCCGCGTGTGAAAACATCAACAGATGGAGTCCGACAGGTGCCAGCTATTTGTTTTTCGGCATAGCCCTCTTTCTGGGCATCGGTTTCGGCACCATGTTCCCAGCCTTCAACACACTGTTTGTCAACCTGGCCCCCAACAGCCAACGCGGCACAGCCACATCCACTTACCTGACCTCTTGGGATGTCGGCATCGGCCTGGGCATGGTGGCAGGAGGCTATATCGCCCACGTGAGCAGTTTCCAGTATGCCTACTTGTTTGGCGCCCTGCTCACCGTACTCTCCATGTTCTATTTCCGCATCAAAGTCACTCCACACTTCAATCGCAATAAAGTCAGATGAAAAAAACAGAGTTATATGCCCAAGTGATGGCCTATTTCAAAGAAGCCATCCCTGTGGCTGAAACTGAACTACACTACAACAACCCCTATGAGCTCCTCATCGCCGTCATCCTCTCGGCACAATGTACGGACAAGCGGGTCAACATGATAACCCCGGCCCTCTTTGAAGCCTATCCCACTCCGGAAGTGCTGGCGGCGGCCACCCCTGAGGCCGTCTTCGAATACGTGCGCAGCGTGTCCTATCCGAACAACAAGGCCAAACACCTCGTCGGCATGGCACAAATGCTGGTCAAAGACTTTCACAGCCAAGTGCCTGACAACCTGGACGACCTGGTCAAACTGCCCGGCGTGGGACGCAAGACAGCCAATGTCATCCAAGCCGTGGTGTTCAACAAAGCGACAATGGCCGTCGACACCCACGTGTTCCGCGTGAGCCATCGTCTCGGCCTGGTGACCGACCGTTGCACCACCCCGCTAAGCGTGGAGAAAGAGCTGACCAAAAACATCCCTCCTGAGACCATCCCCACAGCCCACCACTGGCTCATCCTGCACGGACGTTACACCTGCACGGCACGCAACCCGAAATGCGAACAATGTGGCTTACGATTGCTATGCAAGCATTACAAAAAGGAACATAAGCTGCGCTTGGCAAAAGAAACTGACATCAACACAGAGGCATAAGCCCACAATTATATAAGCGGAAAGGCGCAAGGAAAACATAAAATTCATAACTTTGTGCTCGCGAAAGCATACTTAGGCATTAATTCATCATAACATAAAACGAAAACACTATGCAAACTATTGACAACTTCAATTTTGCCGGTAAGAAGGCATTTGTTCGTGTAGACTTCAACGTCCCCTTGGACGAGAACTTCCACATCACAGACGATACCCGCATCCGCGCAGCCATGCCTACGTTGAAAAAGATTATTGCTGACGGCGGCATCCTGATTATCGCTTCCCACATGGGACGTCCCAAAAAGAATCCCGACCCAAAATATTCTTTGAAACATATCCTTTCGCACGTGTCTGAACTCCTGGGCGTCGATGTCAAATTCGCAGACGACTGCCAGAAAGCTCAGGACATCGTGGCTTCTCTGAAACCGGGCGAGGCCGTATTGCTCGAGAACCTGCGTTTCTATGCAGAAGAAGAAGGCAAACCTCGCGGCTTGGCCGAAGATGCTTCCGACGAGGAAAAAGCAGCAGCCAAGAAAGCAGTAAAAGCCAGCCAGAAAGAATTTACCAAAGTGTTGGCTTCCTACGCTGACTGCTATGTGAACGACGCATTCGGCACGGCTCACCGCGCACACGCTTCCACAGCCCTTATCGCTGATTACTTCGACGCTGACCACAAGATGTTCGGCTACTTGATGGAAAAGGAAGTGAAAGCCGTAGACCGCGTGATGAATGACATCAAACGCCCGTTCACTGCCATCATGGGCGGCTCGAAAGTCTCTACAAAAATTGAAATCATCGAAAACCTGCTGACCAAGGTGGACAACCTTATCCTGGCCGGTGGCATGACTTACACTTTCATGAAAGCCATGGGTGGCAAAATCGGTACTTCCATCTGCGAAGACGACAAGCTCGACTTGGCTCTTGACATCATGAAGAAAGCCAAAGACAACAATGTCAACCTCGTATTGGCTACCGATTCCAAAATCGGCGATGCTTTCTCCAACGACGCCAACACAAAAATCGTTCCTTCCAATGACATTCCTGACGGATGGGAAGGCATGGACATCGGTCCGGCTTCCGAAGAATTGTTTGCCAACGTAATCAAAGGTTCGAAGACTATCCTGTGGAATGGTCCGACCGGCGTCTTCGAATTCGACAACTTCTCTCATGGTTCACGTGCTGTGGGTGAAGCCATCGTAGAAGCAACCAAGAACGGTGCTTTCTCACTCGTCGGTGGAGGTGACTCTGTGGCTTGTGTCAACAAGTTCGGCTTGGCAAGCGGTGTTTCTTACGTCTCCACGGGTGGCGGTGCATTGCTGGAAGCTATCGAAGGCAAAGTATTGCCGGGCATTGCTGCTATCAAAGGCTAACTCATCATTTACCAAATAGAGGAAAAAGACCATCTCCCCGAAGGACTGGTCTTTTTCTTTTTATTCATTACTTTGCATTCATGAAACAGAAGAATCTCCTAATCGCATTCGGCTTCTGCTTGATATTCACAGTCTTCTCGTCCTGCGGATTGTTTCACAAAAAACAACCGGCCGTCGTGAAGCCAGACCTCATCATCGGTTACTTCCCGTCAAGCGATATGTTTCCTTATTATCTGGCATACACACAAGGCTATCTTGACTCCTTGCAAGTCATCATCTCATTCCAACGAATGGAATCCAGACAACAGTGTGACACCCTCTATCGTGCTGGCAAACTTGACGGTTGCATCTTCGACCTGACTGACGCTCTGCGCATGTCGGCACACGGCAACAAAATCTATCCAGTCATGGGCAATGAAGGCTGTTTCTATCTGCTCGGTACTCCAGACTCGACAATTCTTGGCTATCAGCTCTTAAAAGATAAGACATTGGCCGTGGAAAGCTACACAGCTTCCGATTACCTGGCCGACCGAATCATCCGCTTGGCAAGCCTGACCAACGACGATTTGGGCAAACCGGAAATAGACAATGACTATGTACGCTTGGATATGTTGCTCAACGGACAGATTGACGCTGGCATATTCCGCGAACCCTATTCCACACAAGCCGTAAGGGGCCATGCACTCAAACTGTATTCCTTCAACGACATGAATGAAATCACTACGGTGACGGCTTTCAGCCGCCAGGCCTTGGACAAGAAAGCGGATGCCATCCGCAAACTTATCACCGGCTATAACCTTGCCGTAGAACATCTGAATACACGCCCTGTCAAAGAGTGGTATCGTGCAGTGGCCGACAGCATAGGTTTCCCCCAATGGGAAGCTCCTGCCCGCCTTGCGACATTTCACAAAGCCCGCCCCATCCCCCAATCAAGCGTAGACTCTGTGGCCAAATGGATGAAACTATATGAACTCATCCCTCAGAACTACAAAGGAGACATCGTAGACCGGACTCTTATCAACAGCTTAAAGCAAGACTAACCTATAACTTAACCTTCCTATAAAAATGAACAAAAAAGCACTTTGCACAGCCATACTGGCCGCACTTATCACAATGCCGGCTTGTGCCCAACAAACTTTTAAAGAAAAACTGAAAGACTTCGCCACCGTCCCCCAATTTGGAGGATATTTAGTCGGGCGTGCTCAATATACCAATGACCAAACATCCAAAAGCGGAGGTGGCTTTGATTTACGCATGGTGCGTGCCTACGTCAAAGGAACCATCCTGCATGACTGGAACTACTACATACAAATGGAATACAGCGGCGCACCAGGAGTGGACAAAGGCGTACGCCTACTTGATGCCTACGGTGAATGGAAAAAATTCCCTGAATTCAGCGTGAAGTTCGGACAGATGAAACGTGTGTTCACCTTCGAAAACCCTTACAGTCCATGGGACATAGGATATGGCAACTATTCACAACTGGTACAGAAACTGGCGGGCATGAGTGACCGTGTGGGCGAACACTCTTCAGGAGGACGCGACGCGGGCATCGTCATCCAGGGCGACCTGTTCCCGGCAGAAGACCATCGCTGGCTGCACTACCAAGTGGGTGTGTACAACGGACAAGGAATCAATCACTCCGATGAAAACAAACAAAAAGATGTCATCGGAGGCATCTGGGTGTCACCGATAAAAGACCTGCAAATCGGTGTGTTCGGATGGACCGGACGATATACCAAAAACGACATCACAGTCAACCGGAACCGCATGGCCTACGGCATCAAATATGAAAGCGACTGGACCTTTCGTGCAGAGTATGCAAGTTCGCAAGGCGGAAAGACCACAAACACATACGCCGCAGAGCGTGCCGACGCTTGGTATGTCACCGTGGGTATCCCCATCGTAAAGAAACTGAAAGCTTATGCCTCGTGGGACGTTTACCGCGACGAAAAAACCAGCGACACGCAGAATTCCCTGTACAACGTCGCACTGAACTACAAATTGTGGAAGAACCTCATGATTCAAGCCACATACACCTACACAGACGGCAGCTATGCCGAATATTCCAATGAAGGGATACGCAGTGTCACAAAAAACAATTACCACACTGCCATGCTCCAACTCTATGTACGTTTCTAATCCATACTCCAACCCGCGATGAACAACGCTACCCAAATCAACGAACATTTCCAAAGCATTGCCCGTCTGCTGGCCAACCGGCAACTGAAACAGGCTCTCGACGAGCTGAACACATTCGTCAAAGACGTGCCCGAGTGGGACTTGCATACACAGTTTGAAAGCATACAGACTGCTTACCACTACATGTTGCAATACTTCAAGCAGAATGCAAGCGACCCACAACGCGCCCGGCTATACACGGACCTGCTGAGACAAACGTGTGTCCTGAATGAACGTTTGATGGTGGCACAATATGAATTGGTCTCATCTGAATTGTTCTACTCGACACGACGCGAACAAAAACAAAATCCACACACGCTGGCTGACTACCGTCTCCAGCTCGAAACCTTCGCCGAAGACATGGCCATGACACGCCTGCTCCACCAAGGCGACCAGCTCCAAACCGAACTGGACAGACTGCGCGGCAATCATGAATCAGCACAAAATGCCTTGTTCTGCAAAGTATGGACTTCGTCCCTATGGGATGCGAACACACTCGAAGAAGCACGCAAATTTCTCCAGTCCATGCTCATCCCGACAAACGACACGGCACTTTTCACCAGCGCCGTAACGATGGGATTGCTTCAAGTGTTCGATGCCCGCAAGTTCCACTTCCTGTTTGACGCCTACAGTCACAGCGACCTGCAAGTGAACCAAAGAGCCTTGGTCGGTCTTGTCATCGCCTGCCTGTATTATGAAGACCGCCTGGCCATTGAGCCCGAATTACTGGCCCGCCTGAAACTCCTACAGGAACAGCCAAACTTCACAAGCAACCTGCTTGAAATCCAAATCCAACTCCTACGCATACGCGAAACAAAGAAAGCAGACCGCAAAATGCGCGACGAAATCATCCCGGAAGTCATCAAGAGCAGCCGCAACCTGCGCAACTCGAAAATCAACTTCATCGAACTCGATGAAGAATCATTCCTGAATGACAAGAATCCGGAATGGAAAAAATGGGAAGAAAACACCAACCTCACAAACAAAATGCAAGAATTGGGAAACATGCAGATGGAAGGAATTGATGTCTATATGAGCACATTCGCGCAACTGAAGACTTTTCCATTCTTCCGTAACATCTGCAACTGGTTCTACCCATTCGACCCTCAACACAGCGCAGTCCTGCAAGTGTTTTCCGAAGAGGAACAGAAGAGCAACTTCATCGTGAGAGGCATCCTGTCATCCCCCTATTTCTGCAACTCAGATAAATATTCCTTCTGCTTCACCGTGCAAAACATCCCGGCAAAACAACGCGAAATGTTCTCTGCAAACTTGAACGAACAAAGCGAACTGGCACAAGACGCAGCAGAAATGGTCAAAGCGGAACAACCGACGGCCGGCATCATCAGCCGACAATATTTGCAGGACCTCTACCGATTCTTCAAGGTCTATCCGCGCCGCCATGAATTCACCGACATTTTCGAAACCCTCCAGCTCAATTTCCAGGAATCTTCCATCCTGCGCCCGCTTCTACACGAAAACGACGCACGTCGCAAAGTGGCCGAATATCTTTTCTACAAAGAATATTACACAGAAGCCATGCACATGTTTGAATCCTTGACACAGGAAACAGAAACAGATGCCGAACTCTATCAGAAGCTGGGCTTCTGCTACCAAAAGAACAAAGACTATCACAAAGCCATCGAAGCCTACCGCCAAGCCGACTTGCGCAAGGCCGACACCCTGTGGACCATCCGCCACCTGGCACAATGCCACCGGCTGATGAAAGAACCGGAAGCCGCCCTGCCCTACTATGTCAAAGCACTCGAAATGCAGCCTGACAACCTGCCACTGCTGCTCCAAGCCGGCGAATGCGAAGTGGAAATGGGACTCTACGATGATGCCTTCGCCCGTTTCTTCAAAGTGGAATACCTAGATGCCAGCTCCTTGCGTGCCAAACGTTGCATTGCCTGGTGCTCCTTTATCACAGGCAAGTATGCACAAGCCGAGAAGTACTACGACATGCTGCTGGATACTGACGAACCGGACGTACAGGATTGCCTCAACGCAGGCCATACGGCATGGGCTCAGGGACATACCGAACGTGCCGTAGCCCTCTACCTGGAGGGATGCCGCAGGAAAGGAGACACGGAGGCATTCATCGACCTCTTCCTGAAAGACAGTGACGAACTGGCTCGCCAAGGCATCCCGACCGACGACCTGCCCCTCATGGCCGACGTGCTCCGCTATGGCAGCCGTCCAGCCTGAACCAACGAATGTTTCGTATGACTTCTCATAAGCAAGTCACAAGAATCACCAGGAATTCCTGCTTATTCAGGCCCGCTTATGTCCCTTAAGGAAATATACGTAGATTTACGTCTGAAATATACGTAGATTTATGTCCGAAATATACGTAGATTACGATGGAAACTTACGTAGGTTGCAATAGCAGCTTACGTAGGTTTCCATCATGAGTAGCGTATGTTTCCGCGAAAGGTCGCGCATGTCGCGGACGAAGCCTCAGCGGCCCCTTAACACCGCCCGACCATGGAAAGGAGGGTGGACGAGGACGGATAGGACTCCGTGCGCGGACGGAAAGGAAGGTCAGGCCGTCGGCCCTCCATGGCTTGTTCTCGCTCCCCTTTCAATGGAAAAACATGCCACAAACAGGCGAAAAAGAACATATCCTGCCATTTTTCAAGAAACAAACATTAACTTTGCCCCTCGTTAGTCTATTTCTCAACACCATGATTATAAAAAGCATACTCGACACCGACCTGTATAAATTTACGACCTCCTACGCTTATATCAAATTGTTTCCTTATGCCGTAGGAAAATTCACGTTCAAGGACCGCGACGAGACAGAATATCCCGACGAATTTGTTCATGCCCTCCAGGATGAAGTGAAAGCCATGAGTCGCATCCGGCTCACAGAAGCTGAAATCGCCTTCATGCAGGGTGCTTGCCGCTTTCTTCCGCGCGTCTACTGGGAATGGCTTTCCTCCTTCCATTTCAATCCGGAAAAGATACATATCGCGCTCGATGACAACCGGCAACTGCATGTGGAAGTAAACGATTTCATGTACAAAGCCACCCTCTATGAAGTCCCGTTGCTTTCTATAATCTCCGAATTGCGCAATAAATTCTTCGGCCATGTGCCCGACATGGAACAAATCGGTTCCAAACTGGCTGAAAAAGTGCAACTGTCGAACGACCACAAACTGACCTTCTCGGAATTTGGTACAAGACGCCGTTTTTCCTTCACCGTGCAAGACGCCGTCATCAGTTACCTGAACGAGAACGCCCATTACTGTGCCGGCACGTCCAACTGCCACTTTGCCATGAAGTACAACATGAAGCCCCTCGGCACACATCCGCATGAGTGGTTCATGTTCCACGGCGCACAGTTCGGCTACAAGCATGCCAACTACATGGCACTCGAAAACTGGGTCAACGTCTATGACGGCGACCTCGGCACTGCGCTCTCCGACACCTATACCTCCGACATTTTCCTGAGCAACATCAGCCGCAAGCAAGCCAAACTGTTTGATGGCGTGCGTTGCGATTCAGGCGACGAATTCAGCTTCACCGACCGCCTCATCGCCCGCTATCGTGAATTGGGTGTCGACCCCACGACAAAGACCATCATCTTCAGCAATGCCCTCGACTTCGAGAAAGCTCTCCAAATCCACGATTACTGCCGTGGAAAGATACGTTGCTCGTTCGGCATCGGCACCAACCTCACCAATGACACAGGCTTCAAGCCCTCAAACATCGTGATGAAGCTGGCTGCCTGCAAAATGAATGTCAATCAGGAATGGAAAGAATGTGTGAAACTATCTGACGACCTCGGCAAACACATGGGCAGCGACCGCGAAATGGAAGCTTGCCTCTACGAACTGAATTTGACATCAAAGATGTCATAGATACCCAGCCTTCTGACACTCCTTCCCATTAGTGAGGGGGAAAGGATTTCCACGTAGACAAAATAAAAAGCCGGCCGGTATCACATAGAAACCGGCCGGCTAATTTATAGTCTACTAAAGTTTACAGCTTAGAAGAACAAATAACGAAGGTCTTTCACTTCACCCTTCTGATACAGATCGTTGATAAAACGACTTGCCATGTTTTGGTTCATATTGAACAAAGCGTCTTCCTCACCTTTCTCGTCATATTCGCCTTCCAACTTTGTCTTGTTATAAGGTTGGAACACGTACACACCGCCATTACCCTTGACAGGTTTGCTCAACTGGTCCACTTCGACTTGCGTAGCAGCGGCACTCAGAGCCGGTTCGCTGGAGGCTGTCATGGAGACAAAAGCAGGAACGGCAAACGATACGTGTTTGATGGAATCGCTCTTTACGCCCGTGAGTGCTTTTGCCTCATCAAATGTCTTCACGGAAGCGAACTTGGCAATAAGCTGTTCTGCCTTCTTGTCACGCATGATTTCTGCACGCAAGACATCGCTCACTTGACTCACAGGGATGTAACCTTCTTCATTGATACCCGTCAGAGCGACAATCATCAGATGATCATTCTCGCGCCCACAACTGTACAATGGAGATACCGATTTGGGATCTGCTTCAAAAACCCATCTCAAGGCTTCGTTGCTTCCAGACACACCACCGACGACATGCTCATCGCTTCTGAAGCCTTCGCGTGACAACAAACGGTAGCCATTGTCCTCAGCATTCTTCACGAGGTCGTCATAATTCTGGTTGGCAGCCAAGAATTGGTTGATTTTGTTATAGGCCTCACTGTAAGTTTCATCGCTGAACTTCACAGGTACCTTCACCACAGCCATCTTATATTTTTCAGTCATAGCCTTGCGACCGACTACTTGCACCACGACATTAAATTGTCCAAGGTCGATATTTTCTACACCCTTCACTTCCAGATTATTCAGCGCATTAATCAGTTTCATGCTGTTCATATCCAACTGCTGGCCTTCATACATGCGTGAACTAATCCACTGAGATGCTCCGGTCTGGTTATATTTCTTAGCGAGTTCTGCAAAGTCTGCACCGTTCCTCAACGCAGTAGCAATGCTATCGCTAAGCTTTTTAGTTGCATCAATAGTGGCAGCCATCACTTGCATTTGACGGAACTCGACAGAGTCCGGCGCCATCTGTTTGGAGATAATCTTAAACGCATTGTAAGAATCGTCATTTTGGCTATAGAACGGACCGAACACCTCTCCCACCTTAGCTGAATCAATGCGGTTTGCTATGTCGCCGGGGAATGCGTTCTTAGTCATGGGAATATTGACAAAAGGAATCGTGGAGCGAGAAGAACGAATGACAGAAGCATAATCTTCTGCCGTGGCATCTTTCAACTCTTCGCTGCTGGCTGTTACATCATCCAATGTAGCTTTGCGGTCGGCTTCGCTCGGAGTAACGACATAGTCGATGTACTGGATATTACGAGTCTCCACCAAATTCTTAAACTGCTCTTTTCTCTTATTGTACAAATCCTTAATGTCTGATTGGGAAATGGTTATCGTAGAGTCAGCTACGGATGAATAGGGCAACACGGCCAACAACAAGTCTGTCTCATTCGTGCGTCCGTCAAAGGAGTTTTGTGCCGAAACCGGATTCGAAATCAATGCATTCATCACAAGAGCCTGATACTTGCTCACAAGCAAACTTTGCTTCAGATTCTTCTCCACGAAATTCATGATAAGCGACACTTGCTCCGGATTACCTTGCGTTGCAAAATTGTCCATCAAAGCTCTGTCAAACATGCCCGTCTGCGGGTTCACAAAGGGAGTATTGTTCAGAAGCGGACTCGTACCTTCTTGAATCATTTGCTTGATTTCATCCTCTGTCACTGTCAGCCCTAATTTATCAGCCTCCTTCTTGACCAATTCATACGTCACGTATGACTGCCACACACCATCGCGCATTTGAGTCAACGCATCGTCAGAAATACGGTTTCCATACAGCAGCTCTTGCACTCTGGTATATTCTTCCACCATATTCTGAAACTCCTGGGCTGAGATCTTCTTTCCATCCACCACACCGGCATTCCGCTGATTCTGATGTGGCTCGAAGACCCTCCACGCGTCGGTCGCGATAAACGCGAACAGTGCAAAGCCAATCACTATGACCAAAAGAGGTCCTTTGCTTCTAATTTTTTGTAATGTTGCCATTTGGTTTTTATTTTATTGTTTATTATTCTCTGCTTTTAAGGTTGACAATTTAGCGCACGAAGATACAAAAAAAGGATGATACGTAGCCACGTAAATACACAAAAAATGTGCTACTCAACGACTTTGAGCCGCACGAGTTCTATCTTAGTCGTCGTTCGTCGAATGATTTTGAAGTGGAAACGCCCGATGCAGACCGTCTCATTCAACTTCGGGAAACCCTGGTATTCATGCAAGATAAGTCCGCTGATTGTCAGATAATCTTCCGACTCGGGAAGATGCAAGTCAAACAGTTCATTGGCACGTTCTATCTCCAGACGGGCAGACAAGATATATTCCGTCTCATTCAGTCGTTTGGCCACATAGTTCGTCGTGTCATGTTCGTCTTCTATCTCTCCGAAAATCTCCTCGACAAGATCCTCCAACGAGACAATGCCTGATGTGCCTCCAAACTCATCGACCACCACAGCCAAAGTCTTTTTCTGCTGCATGAAGAGTTTCATAAGCTTTTGTGCCGACATGTTTTCCGGTACGATGGGCACTTCCTGAATATGTTTATTCCACTCTTTCGGATGACGAAACATTTCAGACGAATGAACATAACCGACAATATTGTCTATATTTTCCTTGTACACGATGAGTTTCGAATGTCCGGACTCGATAAAACGCAATCTGAGTTCGTCCAATCCCGTGTCGATGTCCACAGCCTGAATCTCTGTACGGGGAACAATGCAATCACGTATCTTGACATTAGAAAAATCGAGAGCGTTTTGGAAAATCTTCACTTCCGTGTCTATGACATCTTCGTCATCCGAGTGCTTCAAGCTCGACTGAATGAAGTAATCCAAATCGACCTTTGTCAGGGCCTTGCTCGTGACTTGAAGACTGACACGTTTTCCCAACAAACGAAGCAACAGACCCACTACAAATAAAATACATTTCGACAGCGGATAAAGCACCAAGCAAACCAAAAACAACGGTATAGCAAAAACACGCAAGGCCCGATTGGGATTTACCTTGAATATCGCCCGCGGAAGAAATTCACAAAACAAGAGTATGACAAGCGTCGCCAACAGGACATCCACCAGAATGACCACTCCGGTGTATTCCAAAATGCCAGTCAGCAAGTGGGTCTCGACCAATCGAGCCACCAACATACAATAGACCACCAACGCGATGTTGTAGCCTATCAGCAAGGAAGAGACAAAATCATGAGGATGACGATAAAAGAAAGCCAGAATCTTGTCTGGCAAACGCTGGCTATCCTTCTCCAAGGCAAAACGCATCTTGCTGGAAGAGGCAAAAGCGATTTCCATCCCTGAGAAGAATGCTGAAAACACCATGGCCAGCAATATATAAATGTAAATGGTCTGCATAGCTTGCCTCCGTCTCTTAGGAATGAACAGAATCGTTGCTCAACGAATCGCGCGGAGTGTCTTCCACGGGGAATATGCCGGCCGTGTTGTGAATCACATAGTCCGTAAATTGCTGATTGGACGTAAAGCCATATCCTGTCAGAATCTTGTCCACTTGCTGGATACGGATAAACCGGTCGGAATAGACACGCTCTTTATCCTGGTCCCAAAACAGTTGGGACGTGTTGAACTTCTCTCCTTTTATGTTCAAGATGTTCACATGTCCACGCAAGTCCCAAAGTTTCAACCTGTCATAATAATATGCCGTGTCGGCTTTCACCTTGGCCTCGATTCTCATCTGGTTGTCAAACTTCTCCAGATAGACACCTTTCTCAAATGACCATTTACTGGTGTCCAGCTTGTCATACACATCCCATTCCTCGGCTATGATTTTATAACGGACCACTCCGGAATCGGAAATCAAAGTGGAAACTCCCGTGCTGGTCATCATCGGAAGCATTGTCGAGTCAGACACGGCCGGAGCCATCGCCTTCTTGCCCTCAGAACAAGATGCAAAAAAACAGGCAGAACACAGCAGTCCCACCAACATCGAAAGGCCACCTATCAACAAACTTTGATTCTTATGATTTGTTTGGGTCATAATCATTTCAATAAATCTTCATAGGACGTCAGTTCGCCTGCATGCACATATTCCGGACTATCCAATCCACTCTTCCTAAACATCTCATTCACCAGCACCAGCGTCCTGTCCCACATCTCCCGGTTCTTGACACTGGCAGCTTCATAGCCTTTTTGGATAAATGCCAAGGCGTGCTTATATTCCTCGATATATGTATCTCTGAAGGTCGCATCCGAACGGTAAATCTCCAAGTTCAGCTCCATCCATGTCAACAGTAAATAACAGAACGGCACATTCTGCACACAGTCCAACGCTTCATGCACATACCGGTGTGCCGTCTGCAAATCAAGCGAGCAACCTCCATAGTGAAAATAATCATAGGCCTTCACCGCCCGCAGATAGTCAGCTTCCATCGGGACGACCATGAAGCGGCGCCAATCGTCTTTGTACAGCAGAATCTTGTCATACAAGTCCATGAGCTCGCCCAGATAGACTGCATGCCGGAGCGAATCTGTTTCCGTCTCCAGCATCGCATGCAAAATCTTCACCCCGTCAGTGTACAAGCTCACTTGCGACTTGGGGCAAGACGTTATGGCCTTTTTCCAAGGCTGATAGGCCTTCTTGTATTCCTTCTTGCGCACATATTCCCTCGTCATGCCCATGTTGAGCAGACATTGAATGCTGTCCTTGCCATGTCCGAACCGAGAACCATCGTCCGCACGCTGCTGTGCGCACACGGGCAACACGGCCACTGACAGCAACAGGCTGAGGGTTATGAGTGCCTTGGAACACATATATATAGGTCTTTATTGTACAAGCATCTTTCTGAACCAGTCTTCGTTGAACGTAAATCCTATGTTAATACGCAAATAATTTTCCTTAATCAGTCCTCCACTTTTCGGGGAGACATTGATATATTGGGCTGTCACCGAAAGCAACGAACGATTGTTATAACGGTTCATAATAGGGATAGCCACGCCGCCTTCCACACCGAACTCACGCATGTCGGAATTCTTCACCTGGATGTAAGGCGTCGTATAGTAGGCCCCCACACGATAGTGCAGACGCTTGAAGAAATTACGTCCGACAGGGTTGGGCACATATTCCGCTCCGACAGAGATGCGCGACAGGTTCTTGAACTGCCACTGCTCGTAGTCGTTCTCGCTACTGCCCGAATCTATGTCGCTATTCGGATTGGCCTGGAAGTGGGGGAACTTCATCCCGCTCCACTGCTGCATGGTGTAATCGACACCGACCGTCAGACGGTTGTCATACACATAGGTCAAACCGAATCCCAACTTCTGAGGCAACTCAAAAGCATTCCGAATCGTGTCCACGCTCTGCTGCATCACAGTCGAAGAACTTTGCATCTGCTGCACCTTGTAGGCTGCATTGTTGATGTCATGGCCCATCGAATAGACTGCACCCAGCGTAAAAGCATGCTTGTCTTTGAACGTGAAGGAGTATTGTGCGCCGAAGTCCAGCTTGTAGGTGCTGATGTCAGCTTGGTAGTTTCTGACATTGCTCCAGGCAGAAGAATTGCTGTACGTGTTGGTGATGGTATGCGTGTAATCACCGTAGAGATAGGAAATGTTTGCTCCGATGGAGAAATTCTTGAAAAGCTCCACGCCTATGCCTAAAAAAGCCTGATGCAAACCGCCGTCGCCGGAGAAACTCTCATAAGAATAGGTGTTGCTTCCCTGACTGCCATCCGGATTGGGCACTTCGCGTCCTTCCCCCGTGAAGCTGTAGTTGATGTTCGAGAAGGGAATCAGACCGGCAGTCAGACCTATCTTGCGACACAGGCGAAACTGCAGGGCGATGTAGTCCAAACTGGAGTTCTTGGCATTCATCTTCAGGTCGCCACTGGAAAAATTAGCATTCTGCAAGCTAATGCCTGCATCAAACAAAAAAGTGATGGAGTCAATCGCAGAATAGGAAGCAGGATTGCCCACATTGATGAGTTTGTTTCGCAGACCGTAGGAGATACCGCCCATGCCTCGGTTGGCCGTGGTGCTCTGATCGGACAACTGACCGAATCCATATCGGGTATAGGGAGAGTTGACCCCGTTCTGAGCCAAGGCAACTCCTGTTATCATCATGAATAACAGCGCAAAGATGATCTTGTTACATTTTGTCATTGTACTCTAGTATTCTGTTCAAGCCTTTTAATACCAAAAATTTATCTGCAAAGATGATACTTTTTAGTTTTGTATCAAAAGAAAAATCATCGCCTCCGGTTAAAAAAACCAAAAGGTTAGGGTATTTCTGCTGCATCTGTTGGATATAGCCCATAATCTCCAATTCTATACCATGAATTACGCCCGCACGGATAGCCGTCTCGGTGCTGTAGCCGAAGTCAGGAATATCGCCATTGGGATTAATCACGGGCAATTTGTCACAATATGCGCTCAAAGCCTTGATTCGTGTATATTTCCCCAACGATATGTTCCCTCCGTGATAACACCCGTAGTGGTCGATAAATTCATAAGTGAGGGCCGTGCCTGCATCCACCACGAGGATGTCCCGTCCGGGAAAACGTGTATAGGCACCCACCACGGCTGCGATACGGTCAGACCCCAAGGTCTTCGGCGTGCGATAGAGATTGGTGATGGGAAGCGGTGTCTTGTAGTCCAACCGCAACAAAGGGAAATCGAGATGCTTGAGTTGCGACTCGACGATGTCATTCAGATGGATGACCGATGACAGGATGCCCCGACGGATGGCATATCGTTCACAAATGTTCTCCAACTTGTCCAACGAGTGGTTTGTGTCATACACCATGTCGATCATCTCGCCTTGATGAAAGACTGCCAGCTTGGCTACAGAGTTTCCTATATCTATAATAAGGTTCACGTCTTTGCTCTTTTCCTGATTTAGGCCGCAAAGTAATAGAAAATCCACGGGAATGGGAAGAAAAAAGCGTGTTTTTCTACACGGTCCGACAGAAAAACACGACGGCAAATCGACAAGAAGCAAGACCGGCAGGTCCTTGTATTCCGTCTCCGGCTTCCGAAGGTATCAACCGCACGGCATCTGCCAGCCGATTGAGAGAGGTCTGTGATTGTTAACATATTTTACAGTGGCAAAATCCGGCTTCGCGTTCCTCCGACGCGCCGGGAACGCATTTTTCAAGAAAACAAAACGGTCACTAGGGTTCTCAAGTCCCGACAAGCAACCGACTGGGAACAAACTATTTACCTCCGTCCATACCATCACTGCATTCCGCCCGGGCTTAGTCTCTAGTCCGTCCGGGAGCGGAAAGGAAGCGGCGCACGGGCCGAATAGAGGGCGGACACGGACGGAATAGAGGCTAAGCCCGGACGGTCTTCATGGCAGGCTCTGACGACCTTCTCTCTGTGAAGAAAAGGAATTCTAAAAGTCATACATTTGTGAAGAATATTCAAAAGCCTTCAGTCAAAAACGAAACAGATGCATCTTTCGGAAGGCGACACGACAGAACGAAATGAAAGAGATTCGCTATCTTTGCCGTCCCAATCACCGGCACACACATGAACGGACTCTACATACTCCTCATCCTGGCAGCTTATTTCGCCCTCCTGCTGCTTGTCGCCCGACTGACATCGACGCGACCGGACAATGACGCTTTCTTCCGTGGCAACCGACGTTCGCCTTGGCCGTTGGTCGCATTCGGGATGATTGGAGCCTCGCTGTCCGGCGTCACATTTGTCTCCGTGCCGGGCATGGTGAAAAGCATCGACATGACCTATCTGCAGACGTGCATGGGATTTTTCGCTGGCTATCTGGTCATCGCCCACGTGTTGCTCCCGCTCTATTACCGGCTCCGGCTGACTTCCATCTACACCTACCTCGGCAACCGGCTGGGACGCCAGGCCTACCGCACGGGAGCCTCTTTCTTCCTGCTCTCCAAGCTGCTCGGGGCTTCGCTCCGGCTCTATCTGGTCTGCCTCATCCTGCAAGAATTCATATTCGACGCCTACGGCATCCCCTTTGCCGTGACGGCCACGACCATCGTCGGACTCATCTGGCTCTATACGCACCGCTGCGGCATACGCACCATCGTGTGGACCGACACGTTGCAGACCTTCTTCCTGCTGCTCACACTGGTGCTCATCGTGATGGCTGTCGCGTCAACGCTCCGGCTGGACGCCCGGGGATTGTGGGACGCGGTGACGACCGACACACACAGCCGCGTGTTCGTGTTTGATGACTGGATTTCCAAACAAAACTTCTTCAAACAGTTTTTCAGCGGCGTATTCATCACCATCGTCATGACCGGGCTCGACCAGGACATGATGCAGAAGAACCTCACCTGCCGCAACCTGAAAGAGGCCCGGAAGAACATGTATTGCTACGGTTTCTCCTTCCTGCCGGTCAATTTCCTGTTTCTGTCCCTGGGCATCCTCCTGCTGCTTGCCGCAAATCGGCTCGGCCTGCCCGTCCCGGAACGGGGCGACGACCTGCTCCCCATGTTCGCAGCCGGCGGATACCTGGGCTACGGCGTCCTGACATGTTTCACCATCGGCATCCTGGCCGCAGCATTCTCAAGCGCCGACTCGGCACTCACAGCCCTCACGACCAGTGTCTGCATCGACCTGCTCGACGTGGAGAAGAAGACGAAGGAAGAAGCCGAACGACGCCGGCGCCAGGTGCATGTGTTGCTTTCCGTCCTGTTTGTCGGCTGCATCCTGGGATTCAAGTTCATCGACAGCCCAAGCGTCATCGACACGCTCTACACGATGACTTCCTACACCTACGGTCCGCTCCTGGGCTTGTTTGCCTTCGGGCTGTTCACACGCCGGACTCCGCGCGGGCCATACGTCCCTGTCGTCGCAGTCGCATCGCCCGTGATTTGCTACATTACGGCCCGTGTTGTATCTTTGCACACGGATTACTCCTTCGGCTATGAGTTGCTTATGCTCAACGGACTACTGACATTTGCCGGCCTGGCACTCATATCCATTCACGCAAAAAAACAGACAGCTCTATGGACATCAAGAACGCAGAATTCAAAGTAAGCAATACGCAAGTGGAGAAATGCCCGAACGACGGGCTGCCCGAATACGCCTTCATCGGACGTTCGAACGTGGGCAAGTCGAGCCTCATCAACATGCTCACCCGCAACTCGAAGCTGGCCATGACATCGTCCACACCGGGCAAAACGCTCCTCATCAACCATTTTCTCATCAACAAAGAATGGTATCTGGTGGACTTGCCCGGTTACGGATATGCCAAACGCAGCAAAGCGGCCCAAGAAAAGATTCAGAAAATCATTTCCGAATACATACTCCGGCGCGAGGCGCTCACTTGCCTGTTTGTCCTCATCGACTGCCGCCACGAGCCGCAAAAGATAGACCTGGAGTTCATCGAATGGCTGGGCGAAAACGGCGTGCCCTTCGCCATCATCTTCACCAAAGCGGACAAGCTGGGCACAACCAAGCTGCGCGAAAACGTGCAGAACTACCTGAAGAAACTGGAAGAACAGTGGGAAGAGCTTCCTCCGCACTTCGTGACTTCCTCGGAAAAGAAATTGGGACGGCAGGAGGTGCTTGACTACATCGAAAGCATCAACCAGACGTTGTAACACGTCACCCATCTTTCTAAGAAGCTGTTTTGAATTTCTACAAAAAGTTCTTCCCGACTGGATGTATCTGTTTTCGTGTGTGCTTTGGGCGATTTTTTGGTCCTTTTCGTTCCTGTTCTTCGTCAGATAGCCCGCTATCTTCCTCATCACAGAACCAAAAATGACTCAAAAACTCATCTCAAATCATCACACGATAAATTCAAAACAGCTTCTAAAAGAAAACAGCCCGCGTATACATCCTTCATCCGTTGAATGCATACGCGGGTTCCTTATGCCTCATGACAGGGGCTATTCAGCCAATTCGCTCAATTCAAGCCAACGCATGGTTTTCTCGTCAAGCTCGTCATTCAAGGCCGGCAACCGCTTAGACTTGTCGGTCAGCTCTTCGACCGAGAGCGTGCCGCTGCACAGTGCCGCTTCGATTTGGGCTTTCTCGGCTTCAAGCGCGGCGATGTCCAGCTCCAACTGTTCAAACTCACGCCGTTCCTTGAAACTCATGCGTCGTTTGTCATTCAGGCGCACTTTCGCCGTCTTGGGGTCGACTTGCTTCTCATCCTTTTTCTCTTGCCGCATCTTCGCTTCCTTCCACTCCCGATAGTCAGTATAGTTGCCGGGAAAGTCGCGGATGTCACCTTGCCCGTTGAAGACAAGCAGGTGGTCGACCACCTTGTCCATGAAGTAACGGTCATGGCTCACGACGATGACACATCCTTTGAAATTCTGCAGATACTCCTCAAGCACCTGCAAAGTGACAATGTCAAGGTCGTTGGTCGGTTCGTCAAGCACCAGGAAATTCGGGTTACGCATCAACACGGTGCAGAGGTACAGGCGACGGCGTTCTCCACCGCTCAGCTTGTAGACATAGCTATGCTGTTTTTCGGGCGTAAAGAGGAAATACTGTAAAAATTGGGAAGCCGTAAGTCGCTTGCCGTTGCCCAGCTCGACGACTTCCGCTATATCCTGCACGACATCAATGACCTTCATCTGCTCGTCAAACTGCAGCCCTTCCTGCGAATAATAGCCGAAGCGCACGGTTTCTCCGATGTCAAGCACTCCGCTGTCCGGCGTCTCCAGCCCCATGAGTATCTTTATGAAAGTTGATTTCCCCGTGCCGTTATTCCCCACGATGCCCATCTTCTCATAGCGGGCAAAGATATAAGAGAAATCGTCCAGAATCACGACATCATCAAAACGCTTGCAAAGATGGTCTGCCTCGAATATCTTCGACCCGATGTAAGAAGCCTTCATGTCGAGCTTCACTTCCCGGTTGTAAGAACGCTGTTTAGCCACCTTCTCCAGCTCATAAAAGGCCTCTTCGCGGTAGCGTGCCTTGTGTCCGCGCGCTTGCGGCATACGGCGCATCCACTCCAGCTCCGTGCGATAAAGGTTGTTCGCGCGGGCTATCTCGGCATTCGTCGCGTCGATGCGCTCCTGGCGTTTCTCCAGATAGTAGCTATAATTCCCTTTGTAGGAATAGATTTGTTTGTTGTCGATTTCCAAGATTTCCGAGCAGACGCGGTCCAGAAAGTAGCGGTCGTGCGTGACCATCAGCAAGCTCAGTGCACCCTGCTTCAGATATTCCTCCAGCCATTCGGTCATGTCAAGGTCCAGATGGTTAGTCGGCTCATCCAGCATCAGAAAGTCCGGCTCATTGATAAGCACATTGGCCAGAGCCACCCGTTTCAGTTGTCCTCCAGAAAGCTGTCCCACCGGCTGGCTGAAATGGCGGACATTCAGTTGCGAAAGGATTTGTTTGGCTTTGCGTTCATAGTCCCAGGCATTGGCATGGTCCATGCGCAGGAGCAAATCGTCCAGTCCCGGATTGCCCGGTGTCTCCAGACAATGTTCATACTCTCGAATCAGATTCACCGTCTCATTCCCGTGATAGAAACAGGCTTCCAGCACTGTCAGTTCTTCCGGATAGGTCGGCGACTGCTCCAGATTGCCCACTTTCAAGTCACGCCTGAAAACGATGTTCCCGGCATCGTGCCCGTCTTTTCCAGCCAGGACATTGAGTAGTGTAGTCTTCCCGCTGCCGTTTGGAGCAATCAATCCGACACGTTGTCCTTCACCAATGCCAAAAGAAATATCACGGAAGAGCACCAGGTCGCCAAACGATTTGGTCAGTCCTTCGACTTGCAAATAAGGATTAGCCATTACAATCGCTCCTCCACTTCTCTTTTAATGCGTTCAAACTCTTTCTTGACATCGCACACTTCGCCATGACTGACCTTGTCTGCAAAAAGATTCAAGGGACAAACCAGCAAATCAGTATCCGCAAAGCGTAGTGCCGGATATTCCTTGCGTCCGTCAATGACAGTCACCCAATCCATGCCGTCCATCTCATTGACAAGGACTGCACCAAAGGTCAGTCCCAATGCCTGCCAGGCCTCATGCTGCAACTTCCCGCTATCCATGACCGCCTGCATGTGAGCCAAGTCACGCTCTGAAGCGGTGAAGTCTTTCTTCAAAGCCTTCTTGATATAGGAAGAAGCCCAATCATAAGCCTGATTTATCTCATTGATCTCCAAGACACGCACCGGGATGCATTCTTTCGGATAACGCTTGCCGTCCTGGCGGATGTCCAATGTGGCAATAATCTGCTCGGCCACGTCTATCGCCGAACCTTTGGCCACCGTGAAGCTACATTCCACGGAAACATTCTTCTCACCCGTCACCCAAAAGTGAGACGTATAGGCTTCATTGCCTTCCATGAAGGTCTCGCAACTATAAGCACACTTCCATCGGCCGACCCGCTTCATCTTCACTTGTTCACTGCGCTTCAATTCGGCGGCAATGGATTCGCGAGCATACGAGGACGAACGGTCCTTGTAAGCCGAAATGCGGAAATTGCCGTTCCACTTCTCCGGGTTATAGAACAGGAAGCTTCCGGCTTCATCCTCAAATTCGCTCCACGAAGCCGGATATTGCAAGGAAAACCACCCTCCGGGAGCTATGTATTTCTTCATGTCCATAATCTTTTTGTTTCGTTGCTACTTATGTGACCATCCATTTATTTCTGCGGTAGTATCTCTATCCAGTAATCGTCGGGGTCATTGATGAAATAGAGACCCATCGTCTCATTTTCAAAACATACACACCCCATCTCCTTGTGATAGCGGCGGACTGCGTCATAATCGCCCGACACACGGAAGCAGAGATGGCTTTCATTGTCACCCAACTCATAGGGTTCCTTACGGTCGCGAAGCCAGGTCAGCTCCAATAGGAATCCGGTCACGCCATCAGCCAAATAGACTAAGACAAACGAACCGTCTGCTGCTTCCTTGCGGTGACTCTCATGCAGGCCCAAGGCCTTTTCATAGAATGCGATGCTGCGCTCCAAATCGAGCACATTGATATTGAAATGGTCAAATCTTGCTTTTACTTCCATAGTTGTTTTTGTATGAGCTTTATTAATCATTATTTGCCAATCGGCTGAATCAGGCTTCGCGTCTCCTTGGATATTTCCAAGAACATATAGCTGGGCTTGTTGCTACGGATGTTCTCTTCATTTTCGCGAAACTTACGGGTGGCATACTGCTTGGATTTTTCAAACGTCAGGCGCGAAACTTCCGCCTGCGACTTGCCCACCATCGTCGAGTCCAGTTTCTCTTCCGGAAAGAAATCCTCCAAATCGACTTCCCCAATGAGCGTAGTCTCAAGAAAATTCATGTCACGGTGAGACTTGTCAGTGTAATACCCCACAAACATGTGTCCGGGAATGCGCAGCAGGATGGGGTTTATATTGATGGCCTTCAGCAACGAAGCGAAGAGCACGCTCCCGTCCACGCAATTAATCTGTGCCGCCTCAATGGCATCCTCGAACGTCCGTACGCGCTGGGCAAACACGACATTGGACGACAGGCTGGTATTGGAAATGGAGCTATACTTGAAATTGCGCTTCTGAAGCACATACCACAAGGCATACACCTGCCTGTCCACTTGTTCTGCCGTGCCCTGGTAGCCCCAGAAGCGATTCACGATGCGCGTATTGAGCGCCTCGCGCAGCAACTTGTCTATCATCGGATGGTCCTCATTGACGTATGCGGCAAAGAAGATACCCGTGTCGTGAAACTTATTGTGCGCGTCCACATAACCCAGCAGACATTCGTTCACACTCCGTACCGACAACGTCTTGGTACGCACCGGCAATTCCTCCCCGTTCATCTCCATCAAGACCGTAAAGGTCAACGGCGTCGACTGCACCGTATTCTTCAGCGCCTCATAATTCCACACGATTTCCGGGTAGATGGTATACTCCGTCCCGGCCTTTTCCAGCACAAACTCCGAGATGGATTCGGAGAAAAACGGAGAATCCTTCAGCATGACCCGCACACGGCTGTTAGGACGCAACGGCTTCACACGCAGGGCAATGCCTGAAAGCGGTTTGCCCACGTAATTGCTGTCTGCCGGCACCATGATTTCCGCGTTGGTCGCTGCCGTGGAGAGAATGGCTGAAGGAAATATATTCCCGCCCAGCTCGTCGGTAATCTCAAATCCGCGTTCCCATAACAAATTGCGGCACACATAAAGTATGCCGCAAATAAGAGTCAGAGACGCCAGCACCAGCGTAATCAACTTTCTGGTGGTGGGACGCATGGGCCTCATCATGTCATCTCACAGCGATGCTTTCGACTTCCACCAAAACGCCTTTGGGAAGCCCCTTCACAGCGATGGCCGAACGAGCGGGGAAAGCACCTTCGAAATACTTGGCATACACGGCATTCACTTCGCCAAAGAGCGACATGTCGGCCATGAACACCGTCGTCTTCACGATGTTGGCAGTCGTCAGGCCGGCTTCTGCCAGGACGTTCTTGATGTTTTCAAACACCTGAGTCGTCTGCTCCACGATGCCGCCTTCCACGACTTCGCCCGTAGCCGGATTGATGGGAATCTGACCTGACAAGAACACCATACCGTTTGCTTCAATAGCTTGGCTATAAGGCCCGATAGCTGCCGGAGCCTTCTCTGTTGCGATTACTTTCTTCATAATTCGATTCGTTTATTTATTATAAAACCAATTTGTCACGCTAAGTTACACCTTTTATAGTTATCACAGGGAAAAAAGCAAAAAGTTTCGCCTTACTTTTGCAATCCTTAACATCACACGGACAGCCGCACGCCAAGCCGTCTTACCCCCGTCCGGACGGCCTCCTTTCCGTCCGAGCCAGCCCTCCTTTCGGCCCGGGAGCGGAGTCTATTCCGTGGTCGGGCGGCCTCCTTTCCGCCCGAACGGGCATTCTTCCCTCCTCTCCGCCTGCATCCCACGTGCGGAAATCTGCACGATGACAACAAATTTTCATGGCCGAATGACGTTCTTTTTCAATTTTATCATTACTTTTGCCTCCATAATTACAAAGAACAGGCTTCATTCCGAAGCCAATAATCAATAAGTCAATTAAATATCTAAGAAACCCTGACCTCCTGTTTCCTGTTCTTGATGGCATGATGTGTTCTCGTGCGAACTCCGGGCCATCACAGGTGCCGGAACACGCGCCTGCCGAAACGGAAAGACTCACCAACAAGGGAGGACAAAAGATTACTTAATTATATGTATAATATCGTTCAATTAAACGACAAATCCTTGTCGGAACTGCAATCTATCGCCCAAGAACTGGGCATCACGCAGATCCAATCGTTCAAAAAAGAAGACCTCGTCTACAAAATCCTCGACGAACAGGCTATAGCCGGCGCGGCTAAAAAAAGCGAGAGTGAAAAGAACAAAGAACCACGCAAACGCTCACGCATCGCTAAGAAAGACAAGAGCGAAAACGTGAAAGTATACACCGCCAACCAGGACAAAGCCGAAAAGGTGGAAGAACCCAAGAAGACATCCGCCAAAAAAGCGGCTGCCGCCAAACCGGCACAGGACAATGCTGCTGAAACCACAGCCAAAGCCGGGACCGAAACGCCCGCAGACGACGGCACACCCAAGAAAAGAGGACGCAAGCCCGGAAGCAAAAACAAAGCGACACTGGCACGGGAAAAAGCCGCACAGGAAGTCGTGAAGGCCGACGCCCCGGCAACGCCCGAACAGGAAGTGGAGGACAATGGAAAAATCGTCCCCCTGCTCGAAGAGCTGGAAACCCCGACTGAAAACGAAAACGACGCCGTCACAAGCGACGCACCCATGCAGGAAGCTCCCGCACAAGACGACAACGACTTCATCCCCATCGAAGACCTGCCCTCTGAAAAAGCGGAAATCCCCTCCGAGCTGCTCACCAAGTTTGAAGCGACGAAAATGGAGCAACCGGCTGTCCCGCAACCGAACAACAACCCCAACAACAAGGCCCGCCGCAACAACAACGGCAACCAGCAGCAACGCCCATACAACAACCAGCAGCGGCCCTTCTACGCCAACAACTACAACAATCAAAACAACTACCAGCAGAACCGCCGGATGCAGGAGTACGACTTCGAAGACATCCTCACCGGACTCGGCGTGCTCGAAATCATGCAAGACGGATACGGATTCCTGCGCTCCTCCGACTACAACTACCTCTCTTCGCCCGACGACATCTACGTCTCACAGTCGCAAATCAAGTTCTTCGGCCTGAAGACAGGCGACGTCGTCGAAGGCGTCATCCGCCCGCCCAAGGAAGGCGAAAAATACTTCCCGCTGGTCAAAGTGTCAAAAATCAACGGTAAAGACCCCGCCATGGTGCGCGACCGCGTCCCCTTCGAGCACCTGACACCCCTCTTCCCCGACGAGAAGTTCAACCTCTGCCGTGGAGTGAACGACAATATCTCGGCACGCGTCGTCGACCTCTTCGCCCCCATCGGCAAGGGACAACGCGCACTCATCGTCGCACAGCCGAAGACCGGTAAGACCATCCTCATGAAAGACATCGCCAACGCCATCGCGGCCAACCATCCGGAAGTCTACATGATCATGCTTCTCATCGACGAACGCCCCGAGGAAGTGACCGACATGGCACGCAGCGTCAACGCGGAAGTCATCGCCTCCACCTTCGACGAACCGGCCGAACGCCACGTGAAAATCGCCGGCATCGTCCTCGAGAAGGCCAAGCGCATGGTCGAGTGCGGACACGACGTCGTCATCTTCCTCGACTCCATCACCCGCCTGGCACGCGCCTACAACACCGTCTCCCCGGCCTCAGGCAAGGTGCTCTCGGGAGGCGTCGACGCCAACGCCCTCCACAAGCCCAAGCGCTTCTTCGGCGCAGCCCGCAACATCGAAAACGGCGGCTCGCTGACCATCATCGCCACAGCCCTCATCGACACCGGCTCGAAGATGGACGAAGTCATCTTCGAAGAATTCAAGGGCACGGGCAACATGGAGCTGCAGCTCGACCGCAACCTGGCCAACAAGCGCATCTTCCCGGCTGTCAACGTCACGGCTTCAAGCACGCGCCGCGACGACCTGCTGTTCGACAAGCTGACGCTCGACCGCACGTGGATTCTCCGCAAATTCATTGCTGACATGAACCCCGTCGAGGCCATGAACTTCGTCAAAGGACATATAGAGAACACGAGAAACAACGACGAACTCCTCTTGAGCATGAACTCCTGACGACATCCTCCCGTCCATACCTCCCAATGCCCGGCAGCATCCCCGCAGCCGGGCATTTTTTTCACCCCTTCACACGACGCGATTCTGCCCGGCAGCCGGACGAAGATTCCCCTGTAGCCGCGCAAGTAGTTTCCTGTAGCCGCGCGGCTGCAAACTTGTAGTTGACCGGATACAAACTTGTAGCCGTGCGGATACAGAATTGCACTTCAGCAGATGCAGGCATGCAGCCCGCCAAGTACGGACATGCAGCCGGCGGGGTACATGCATGTAACTCAAATCTACAAACAGGAAGCCCGCCAACTACATCCCGGCACTTGGACGACTACACGTCCGCAGCCGACCGGCTACCGGCGTGCAGCCGTACGGCTACGGGCGTCGCCCTCCGAGGGGAGGGCAAAAGAAAAGCGGGCATGCCGGCGAATTGCTTCGCGACACACCCGCTCGCGGCGCACGCATGCGCCTGCAGATGCCATCAGACGTCCGTCATTGTTCGGGGGCAAACATGGGGTCCCATGCCGGCAGGCGGACGGGTTTCTCCTTCAAGAGGTCAAGCACCTTCGCGGAGACATATTTCTTGTTGACGGCCAGCCGGAACATGTATTCGTCAAACCACTCGTCGGTCATGATGAGATGTCCCTTGTAGCCCGTCGGGCCCCAGCTGTTCTCGACCATCCATTTCTTAGCCTTCCCCTCGGCGTCGAGGTCGACGGCCATGAGCGTCATGGCGTGTGTCGAGCCGCTGGCGAAGGTCTGGATACGCTGTTTCTTGTCCATGCCGAAGGTCGTGCCGAAGAGCGAATCGTAGTCATAGTTGCGCACGTCGAGGAGTCCGCGTTGGCGGTCGAGGAACTTGCCGACGTCGCATGAGAAATACATCATCGTGCTGTCCTTGATGGAAGCGATGGCCATCGGCTTGATTTCCTCCATCGGCAGGTTGACGTAGAGCCAGTTGTGCCCGTCATACGTGTGGCGGTCGTAGTCGATTTCGTAGACCTTCCAGTAAGGGCGCGAGGGGTCGTTCATGACCATGATGTAGTCGTTGACATAATCCTCATTGATGAACTCCTTGAAAAACGACTGCGGAGTGTAGGTCTTCATCTCCCCGCGCGGCCGTCCGTCAGCGTCGCGCATGACCCACTGGAACTCCGTCACCGGTTCGCCGAGCGTCAGGACGAGCATGCGGTAGACCGTGCCGAGCATCTCGGTCTTCGACTTCTCGAGGGCGGCCGCCTTGGCTCCCCGGGCAGCTTCGTCGCGGAGCTGGAGTCCGAACTCGCGGAGCTTCAATTTGATGAAATTGGCCATCTGGGCCGTGTTCTCGCTGCTGAAGGTCTCGGGCATGACTTCCTTGGGGACAACTCCATACTTGCCCACGATGTCCATCACGCCGGTGAACTGCCCGCCGTCGCTCAGGGGATTGCGGAAGAGGTGTTCGACCATCCGGTCGTCCATCGGGCGGTCAGCCGTGTCGATGATGCCCTGGAGGAAGAGGTTTGCCTTCTCAAGCTGGTCCCAGAAGAAGCCGTAGGCCTGGGAGAACTCGAGCGAAGGCAGGTTGTATTTCGCCATCATCTGCGCACGCATGACATTGAGCCCGGTGAAGAGCCAGCAACGTCCCGAGGATTTCTGGTCCGTGATGCCGCGCGAGTTCACCTTATTACTAAAATAGGTGTCGAAGTTGGCCTGGTTTTCATGATTGAGCGCCAACACGCGGATGTCGTTGGCCGTGATGGCGTTCATCAAGGCGCGGTCGGCGGGCGTGTCCTTGTAGGCTTTCTTGATTTCCTGGAGCATTTCCGGAGAAATGCCGCCCTGCTGGGCATGTGCTCCGGCGCAGGCCATGGCCAGCACGCACAGAGAAAGGATAGATTTCATCATAGGTAAAAAAGGATTTTAAGATTATTCGACGGCAAACTTAGGAAAGAATCCTGAGCTGCAACAATCTTTTACGCTCTTTTTTCAATGCGTCCCGTGGAGATTTCGTACTTTTGCTCATCTAACGTAAAAAAGCACCGACCGACCATCAAACGAGCAAGCAACATCCTGCGCTTCTGCATCACGGGCTTGGCGTGCCTGTATGCAGCATTTCTCCTCTTGCTGAACATCCCTCATGTCCAGCGGCGTCTCTCCGTGTTCGCGTCCGACGAACTGAGCCGCCTGTTGCACACGGAGGTGTCCATCGGCAACATCAACATGGGCTTGCTCAACCGCGTCATCCTGGACGAAGTGAGCATCTGCGACCAATCCGGTTCGCCCCTGCTCGAGGCCTCGCGCATCTCTGCCAAGTTCAGCATCCGGGCCCTGCTGCAACACAAAATCATCGTGAACAATGTCCAGCTCCACAGCCTACACCTCAATCTCTCACGCCGCGATTCCCTCTCCGCCCCCAACTACCAGTTTCTCGTCGACGCCCTCTCGTCTGACGACACGACGTCGACCAAGACGGACCTCAACCTGCGCATAAATGCCATCCTCATCCGCCACGGCCGCATAGCCTACGACCAACTGTCTGCACAGGAGACCCCGGGGCAATTCAACGCGTCCCACCTGCACCTGGACGACGTGCGGGCCAATATCTCCCTGAAAGCCCTCCGCCGGGACTCCCTCAACACGACCATACGCCACCTCAGCTTCACCGAACAGTCGGGCCTCGAACTCCGTAACCTGGCTTTCAAGCTGGTGGCCAACCCGCATAAACTGGTCCTCTCACGCTTCTCGCTGGAACTGCCCGGCTCGGCAATGCGCATCGACACGCTGCAAGCCGGTTACGACGCGTCCTCCCGGGAGAGCTGGAAGACATTGCAGTTTGCCGGTGACATCAGCAAGTCCTATCTCACCCTGAGCGACCTGAAATGCTTCGTCCCCTCCCTGTCGTCATTCACGGCTCCGCTGTGGATGCGTGCCCGGGTGGAAGGCAACGCGCAGGAAATCTCGCTCCACGACTTCCGCCTGCTGTCAGACAACAATGACATCCAGCTGCGCCTCCACTGCCGCATACGCAATCCCTTCGAGCCCGACCGCAGCTTCATCGATTGCAACCTGTCAAAGCTGAACATCACCAACACGGGTCTCCGCTTCCTGTCACAAAACTTGGGAACAGACATGCCTCCCTTTGTCATGCGGCTGGGCTACTTCTCCTTCCGGGGAAGCGCACGCGGCATGTTCAAGGACCTGCAACTCCGGGGCGAAATGGAAAGCGCATCGGGCATACTCCGTACCAACCTGCACCTGGGCCTGAACAGCGAGCAGAAAACATTCCACGGCAGGCTTCTCACACAGGATTTCCACTTGGGGCGGCTCACGGAACCCCCCGACCTCGGGCGTATCTCCTTGGACGTCGAAGTAAAGGGACACCGACTCAGCGGCAACTACCCGCAAATCGCCGTCAACGGCAACATCCCTCTCTTGGAATACAAACAACACACGTATGACAACATCCGCATCAACGCCCAATACCGCGGCGGATATTACAACGGCTACCTGACCATCAACGACCCTGACTGCCAACTATCCATCAACGGAGAGTTCAATCCGGTCAAGGCAGTCCCGGAATTCAACCTGACGGCCAGCATTGACCACTTCCGCCCAGACACGCTGAGACTCAGCGACAAGTATCCGGACACGGAATTTTCGGCACGCATCAGGACAAACTTCAGAGGCAACACGTTTGACAACATGGTGGGAAGTATCCGAATCGACAGCTTGCACATGCAGTCGCCGAAAGATTCTTATTTCCTGCGCTACTTCACCATCAGTTCTCTCCCGGAGAATAAAAAACAACGCAACATACACCTCCACTCCGACTTCATGAACGGAGAAATCAAAGGTGAATTCCAATTCAAGAGTTTGCCGGCCAGCATGATGCAGCTATTGCACCAATACGTGCCCTCACTCATCCCCGCCAGCGACAAACAGCAAGCAGCATCCAACAATCACTTGAGTTTCAAACTGGACATTGACAACACCGAGTTCTTAAGCAAGATACTCCACATCCCTCTGGCCTTGCATTTGCCTGGAAGCATCAAAGGAAATTTCCACGAGCGAAACAAGCATATCAAAGTGGAAGGTTATTTCCCGTCCTTTTCCTACAATCAGACACGCTACGAATCGGGCATGGTCCTCATCGACAACCCGCTGGACAAGCTCCAGGCACTGGCCCGCATCAGCAAACAAATCGGGACAAGCAACAGTTCCATGATTAACTTGACCTTGAATGCCGAAGCGCAAGATGACAAACTGACCACACGTCTGAACTGGGGCAACAACACCGCAGTCACTTACAGTGGAGAAATCGCTACCGTGACCAACTTTTTCAAGCGGAACGGTTCCAGCAAAGGACTCAACATGCGAGTCGGCATCCAACCATCACATATCATCATCAACGACACAGTGTGGACGCTAAACCAGTCTGACATAGCCATAGACTCCAGCCGCGTGGCCATCAACGACTTCCGTTTCGAACACGGGAACCAGCACCTGCACATCAACGGCAACCTGACTCCCGACCCTGAAGACTCACTCTGCATCGACTTACACAACATCCGGCTGGAATATATCTTCGACATCATCCAATTCAAACCTGTCGACTTCCGCGGTGTGGCCAATGGAAAAGCCTATGTGAAACATGCTCTGGAAAAACCATCACTCGATGCAAACCTGGACATCAGCAGTTTCACGTTCAATGGAGGTCTTATGGGAGATATGAACGTAAAAGGAAAATGGGATGCAGAAGAAGGAAACATCTATCTGGATGCTGACATCAGAGAGAGAAGCCCCCGCTCACGGACCACCGTAAAAGGATGGGTGTCTCCTCCCAAAGCAGGACTAGACTTGCACATCACAGCAGACAGCACCAATGTCGAATTCTTAAACATGTATACAGCCAATGTCTTCGATCGCCTTACCGGCAGAGTGACAGGAGACATCCGACTGCATGGCCCGTTCGCGAACCTAAATCTGGAAGGAATCGCTTCCGGAAACGCCTCCGTCCAAGTGGGTATCCTACATACAGGCTACAAACTCCAGTTAGACTCAGTCAGCCTGCTTCCCAATACCATAGAATTTCGCAAAGCTAATATGCAAGACAAATATGGCAACAAAGGGACAATCAGAGGAGCACTCCATCATAACCATTTGCGCGACATAAGTTATAATTTCACTTTCGACACCGACAACCTACTCCTCTATGACGCACCTGACGACAGCGAATCTTTAGTCTATGGCAGCATTTACGGCTCAGGCATCACCACCTTGCAGGGAGGAGGAAACGGACTCAACGTGAACACCAATATCCGAACAGGCCACAACACCTCATTCATCTACAAACTGGGGACACCTGAAGAAATCGCGGACAACGGTTTCATCACATTCGTAGATAAAACCCCACGTCCAAAATGGGAAAATGAAAAAATTCCCGATCCGTTCAAAGAACTATCGGACAATGACTCCGTTGCCGTCGAAACAACACCTATAGACATTCGGCTCAACGCTCAAATGGACATCACTCCGGATGCAACCATCAAAGTCATCATGGACCCCATTTCAGGCGATTATGCCATGGCGCAAGGACGAGGCAATCTGCAAGCCAATTTTTACAATAAAGGCGATTTCAAACTCTATGGGACTTATACGCTCGACCATGGCATCTATAAACTTAGCCTGCAAGAAGTCATCCGAAAAGACTTCCAACTGCAACCTGGTGGAAGTATCACTTTCAGCGGTATTCCCAGGGATGGCGACATCGACCTGCAAGCTGTCTATACGGTCAATTCTGCTTCCTTAAAAGACTTGGCCCCCAACGCCACATTCACACAAAACTCTGTCAGAGTCAACTGTCTGCTAAATCTCACAGGCAAACTGGCTTCTCCTAACATTCACTTCGATCTTGAATTGCCGACAGTCAACGATGAAGAGCGTGAATTGGTACGCAGCTATATCAGCACAGACGAACAAATGGAAATGCAAATCATCTACCTCTTAGGTATTGGACGTTTTTATACTTATGACTATGCAAATACAAACATGGATAGCGGCAGCGGACAATCATCTGCCATGAACTCCTTGCTCTCCTCCACCTTGTCCGGACAGTTGAACAACATGCTTTCGCATATCATCAATAGTAACCAATGGAATTTTGGAACCAACCTGAGCACAGGAGACAATGGTTGGACAGACATGGAAGTGGAAGGCATGCTGTCTGGGCGTTTACTCAACAACCGACTGCTTATCAATGGCAATTTCGGCTATAGAGACAATCAACTAGCTAATACAAACTTTATAGGTGACTTTGACGTACAATGGTTGCTCACTCCTTCTGGAGATCTCAGCCTGAAAGGTTACAACCAGACCAACGACCGCTATTTCGCAAAAACCACTCTCACCACACAAGGCATCGGATTATTGTTTAAACGTGATTTCGATCATCTAAAAGAACTATTTCATCGAAATTGGAGACTCAAACGCGACACACTTCGCACTGACACCACATCAGCCAAGAAAGAAACACCCAAAAAGAGAAAGCGAAAAAAGAAATTGTCTGTGGATTTCTAAATTTATCTATCTATTTATTAATGGTTTATATTACTTCAAGTGTGTCTTTTCGCCAATGCAAATAAGAGATAAAAAAGAGCGTAAAAAAGGCATAGAAACCAAGAACCCCATAAACACAAAAAGCGTGCAACTCATTGAGCTGCACGCTTTTGCTTGCGATTTAGTATGTAT
>OIWT01000242.1_pt1 | contig 78866 bp, 59 predicted proteins | sample 1587701 | NCBI WGS metagenome assembly OIWT01 (sample SAMEA3888904, study PRJEB22519) | human gut metagenome | biome: human gut; feature: human-associated habitat; material: faeces | place: Denmark | collected 2009
ATAGCAAAACCCAGTACGTTTTGTCCGGAAAATGGTGGGTATTTACGGACAAGTTATTAAATCCTTATCCGGGAGGAAACGTTTTAATTCGGACAAAGTGGACTGCAACTCATTTTGTCCGGGGAAAGGCCGGTTTTTACGGACGAAAGTGTATGTTTTTAAACCCGGTCCCCCCCTGACCCGTTTTCTTCCCCCCTGGCCCATTTTACTTTGTCCCCGACAAACTCCGGACGCAATAACTCCGGACCTGCAGAACCGCAAACCCCTATATACGACAAATGCCCCTCATTTTCATGAGAGGCACTTGGCGGTGCGGAAGGGGCTCGAACCCTCGACCCCGGGCGTGACAGGCCCGTATTCTAACCAGCTGAACTACCGCACCAGAAGTTGCTGTGTTTGGTTTGTTTCTCAAACGCGGATGCAAAGTTACGTATAAAATTTGAACCTGCAAGTATTTCCGGAAAAAATTTTCATGATTTTGAAAATAAATTGTTTTAATGAGTAACAATAACGGCAAAACATAGACAAAAAAACCACATCATCCTGCGACTGACACAAAATGACGTGGTATAAACTTTCGAAAGATTATCTGTCAAAAGTTAAAAAGTTATTTGACTTCGATTACCTTGTGGGCAACTTCAGGCTCGACTTTGACAATCTTAGGGATGTTTACCTTGAGAACACCGTGCTCAACCTGTGCGCTGATCTTTTCCCTGTCAGCATCGTCAGGAAGCAACATGGTCTGCTGGAATTTACTATAAGAGAACTCACGACGCAGATAATGTGCGTGCTTCTTCTCACCATTCTCTTCTTTGTTCTCCTGTTTCTTCTCCATATTTATGACGAGGTCGCCATTCTCATCGAGAGTGACATTGAAATCCTCTCTGGTCATGCCAGGAGCTGCAAGCTCGAGGTCATAACTCTTTTCGTTCTCAAGTACATTGATTGCAGGAGCTGTAGCATTTGACCTCTCCATCCAATCATTATCAAAGAAATCATTGAAAAATCCTGGTAACCAATTCTGGTTATTTCTTCTTGAAGGTACCATAATAAAATCTCCTATTTTTAATTTTCTATAATCATTTCCGATTCCGAAGTCTCAGTTCCCAAGGCCTGCGCCCTGCCGGAACCCTTCTGGAATCCGCCCCGTCTTTCAACGGAACGACTAGAGATAAGTCAATCTATGTGCCACTCCAGAAAAAGTCCCTTTCTTCGCCAAATTGGCATATAAAAAGACATTTTGACATTGATTTATTGCCATTTTGTCGCTTTTACCAGACAAGGTGTCACAAAAAACACATCCGTAAGCCCTTCAACAACATTGATAATTACCCCGACAGTATGTATTTTTGCCGATAAAGAACAAAAACGACGGATGGCACGCGAAAGCAAAAAGAAAAGAACATTGGCCGGAAGACTCTGGAGGCTTCTGCTGGTAAAGATACCGGCAGCCTTCCTGGCATTGACAATCCTATGGGTCGTGGCGCTCAAGTGGATTCCGGTAGCGGTTACGCCATTGATGATCCAGAGGAGCATCCAGCACATTGACGACAAGAATTTCCACACGCACAAGACCTGGGTCAGCTACGGGAAGATCTCTCCTGAAATGGCACGTGCAGTAATCGCCAGCGAGGACAACCTGTTCGACACGCACAACGGATTCGACTGGAAACAAATCAACCAGGCCATCTCGGACCACGAACAGAAAGGGAAACGGCTGAGAGGAGCCAGCACCATATCGCAGCAGACCGCCAAAAACGTCTTCCTCCTCCCGACCAGGAGCATCATCAGAAAAGGATTCGAAGCCTATTTCACGGTACTTATAGAAAAAATCTGGGGCAAAAGGAGAATAATGGAGGTCTATCTCAATGTTGCAGAAATGGGAAAAGGAATCTATGGAGCACAGGCTGCCGCCGAACGATTCTTCAATAAAGACGCAGCAAAATTGTCCCGCAGAGAAGCCTGCCTAATAGCCGCCTGCCTGCCAAATCCGCTGAAGCGCAACGCATCCGCACCGACACAATATGTAAGCAGGAGAGCATCAATGATAGAAGGCTTGGAGACAAAACTTCTCTATCCAGACTGGGTATATCATAAAAAACAGTCCGGCTCATCTGTAGATAAGGCAAGGACAGGAAAGAAAACGAACAAAGGAGCGCACAAGAATGTTCATAAGAAAACCCGATAATCCTTTGCAGAAAGGAATTCTGGTTCTAACTTTGCGCAATAAAACAGGCTTACGGGAGCCCTCATGAATCTTACGGCAAGAAACCCGTACGACTTGCCATAAAACTGAACATGGCGATGGACGCAATTGTAAAGACCGATTTCAATTTCCCGGGACAGGTCGGCAAGTATGTCGGGAAAGTACGCGATGTCTATGACATTGACGGCAAGTATCTGGTAATGGTAGTTTCCGACAGGATTTCCGCATTTGACGTGGTTCTCCCGAAAGGAATTCCTTTCAAGGGACAGGTACTCAACCAGATAGCAGCGAAATTCCTCGACGCGACCTCAGATATCGTGCCTAACTGGAAGATAGCATCACCGGACCCTATGGTGACAGTCGGATACAAATGCGAGCCATATAAAGTGGAAATGGTCATCCGCGGCTGCCTTGCAGGACACTCATGGAGAGAATACCAGGCGGGCAAGCGCACACTCTGCGGTGTAACCCTCCCCGAAGGCATGGTAGAAGGACAGATGTTCCCGGAGCCTATCATCACCCCATCTGCAAAAGCATCAGAAGGACACGATGAAGACATCACCCGCGAAGAAATCATCGCACAGGGCATCGTACCGGAAGAAGATTACATAAAAATCGAAGAATACACCAGAGCAATCTTCAAGCGCGGACAGGAAATCGCAAAGAAGATGGGACTCATCCTCGTGGACACCAAGTACGAATTCGGAAAACGCGATGGTCAGATTTACCTCATGGACGAAGTCCACACACCTGACTCTTCACGTTACTATTACGCTGAGGGCTACGAAGAAAGACTCCTCAAAGGCGAAAAACAGAAACAGCTTTCCAAAGAGTTCGTAAGAGAATGGCTCATGGCCAACGGATTCCAGGGCCAAGATGGCCAGAAAGTGCCGGAAATGACACCGGAAGTCGTTTCCCACATCACCGACAGATACATTGAACTTTACGAAAAAATCACAGGAACAAAATTCGAACGTCGCGAGTACTCTGCAGAAGGAATCTGCAACAACGTGACAGAATACCTGAAGACTATCAGATAGATTAATGCCATCGGGCAAGACGATATTTGACACTGCCCATATTCAGATGGTAAAACATACCGGAGACGGTATCCGCCCTCGACAATGCAGTCCTCACCCAGAAAACCGGGTCGATGACAAATTGGACCGGAGGGCGGATTCCGTCTTCAATAAAGCCAAGCCGCTCATAGACAGCACCATCCGTCCACTCCATATCAGCATAGCTCATGATATCATCAGGATGCACATCCTCCTCAAAGGCCTTAAGCACCTTACCCATTCCCCCTACAACACGCACATCAGGAAGAGAAGCATAACGCACCCACTCATAAGAACGCACAGTCCTACCCTCCTTCACCCAAGTCCTCCCGGAAGAGAAGGAAGCCACAGCAACCAGTTCTCCAGCCTTCGTGAACACCCCATAGCGATATCTGGAAGCGGCATCTCGATAAGAATGCCACCTGTCCAGAAACGAAGCAGCCTCCTCCTTCCCGATTCTCGAAACTACAGTATTTCTCGCAAAAACAGATCTGAACTGACCAAGCTGGGCCAGCAGTCTCGGCCTCATCATCTCAGGCCTTCCCCGCCACATATCCTCAAGTACAAGCACCTTCCTGCCGGACAATCCAGAAACCGCATCACACAGCCTGACATGCTGGCTTTCAGCATCTTCCATTGACATTGACCTCACCAGAACAGGAATAACATTGACATTGCCGCACACAAAGACACTGAACCCGTCATTGACAGTTTCAGTTGCTGCAATCCCGTTTTGCGAAAGGAAATCCCGTATTTCAGAAATAAAATCCATCAGTCATCACTCCCCCGGGAAACCCTGTCCACTGCACTCATCACCTGATCGTAACCATAGCCACGCCCGAGCGCAAACCGAATCAGTTTCAGCCTCCACTGCGGGTCCTCCTTCAGAGTCCTATACTTCGCAGCAATCACCGACTCAAGCTTCCTGTCCGCAGAAGCCGCATCGATTTCCGTCAATGCCTCATCGACAGTTTTCCTGTCAATGCCCTTACGCATAAGCATGAAACGAATCTTCTGGGCACCCCAGCCGGAAATGGACGCTTTTTCCCGGGCAAAGGCCGAAGCATAACGCAAATCATCTACAAACCGGTCAGAAACCAAAGACGCAACTATCTGTTCCGCAGCATCCTCGTCACCATCCATCGCCTTTAGAGCCTTGGTCTTCATGTCCGCCGAGCAGCACTCCTTCCTGGAACACTGAGCCTGCAGGCGTCCCAACACCTTCACATACAACTCATTATCCATACTCTAGAAATAAAGGCCAATGTTAAGATAAGCACCAGGCTTGTACTGCTTGCGTGACGCCCAATGGACATCGATTTCAACAGGACCTATGATGGAGTTGTAAGAATACTTGAGACCGGCCCCGAACACGCCCCTAGTCTTGTCAACATTTCCGAAATCCTTAATCTCAGCGACAGTAACAGCATAGTTGAACATCGCCGTAAGGTAATTGTTCTTGAACAACTTGAAACGGAAATCAGTACGCGCTATAGCCAGGAAATTCGCACACGCCGTAGCATAGTTGATTCCGGCAAAAGTCATCTGCTGGTCAAGATATCTGCCCGGAATCGCACCGCCCATGACATTGACATAAGGCAAAGTCGGATCACCTCCGAAGAGATAACGCGCCTGCAGAGAAGGAATAATCGCGAGCGCACCCCTCGTCTGAGCCACCGCCTTCACATCGAAGGTCAATGAATGGAAAGGATCCACATGATAATTGGTTCCATGGAAAATCCATTCATAACCAATTCCGAGAGTAAAGCCCCTCGTAGGGAAATAACCATCATCGAAAGTATCAGCCCTCATATTGCCGAACACTGACTGATAATTATTTGTAAGATGTCCGAAATCATAATCTCCGGAGACCTTGTCAGTCATCGCGGAATTAAGCTTGAAATAATTGTTTCTGATACCCGCCCTCATATCGAACCTCCTCCAACGGATATTCGAAAGGTAGATTTCCTGCATCATATTGAAATAGGCCACCTTATAGTCACTGGTACCAAGTTTGAACTGATTACGGTCAGTCCACTTGAAAAGCAAAGAGGCATTCAGAGTAGGCCCCTTAGGCGCCATCAGATAGAAATGAGCCTTGCCATAAGGATTTGTACCCACCTTTCCGGTAAAATCGACTGCAGGTCCCTGAAGCCTGTGGACATTCAGACCGAAATTCAGCAACACCGAGACAATCTCCTCAGAATCAAACCTTCCACCGATTCCGAACTGATGGATAGGACCTCTCTTGCAATGAATCAGAAGCCCGAACGGCTCACTCTTCCCGACCAGTTCATAAGTCACGTAATCGAAGGCATTGGTACCGAAAAGTACCGCCACAGCATCCTCAATGGCACCTTTTCCGATTGTCTGGTTCGGTCTTATGCCAATCTTTCCCATAAGGTAGCGGGACTCCTTGTCAGACACGCCGGTAATCTCCACGCTCGAAATCCTCACCGGCTCGGAATTGATGTCAATCGCCCTGCGGTTGTGAAGTTCCGTGCGGAAAGGACCTATCAATGCTTTCAGGCTGTCCAGTTTGTCAATCTGTGTCAATGCTGCCTCATAGCCCCTGTCAATGATAGTACTGATGCTCCTGTCGTCGAAACTCATCATCGTAAACTCATCCAGACTAGGCTTGATGGTCACGTCAGGAATCCCCACATTCTTCTCATACGACTCCCTGCCGAGCATGTCCACACCCTGGGAAATGATATCTCCAAGGTTATTGAGGCCGGAATAATCACGGAAACCGGACGAAAGGTCCACACCAATGATAATGTCCGCGCCCATGGCCTTCGCAATATCGGTAGGATAGTTGTCCCTCATGCCTCCGTCCACCAGCACCATTCCGTCAGTCTTCACAGGAGCAAATACTCCCGGTATCGACATTGTCGAACGCAGTGCCGTATTAAGTTTGCCCTCATACCAGATTTTAGGCTTGGCAGTAACCATTTCAGTAGCCACGCACACGAACGGGATAGGCAGTTCCTCGAACGACATATTGTCCTGATAACCTACTGTAAGCGAACTGAATATATTATTCACATTCTGTCCGAAAGCAAAGCCGGAAGGCAAACTGCCGAGCAGATTATCCCTCACGACTCTAGTGGCATCCTCACCCTTGGCCGCGCCAAAATTAATCCGGTCATATTTCCTTTCAGTGCCGGTATATTGGATATTCTCCTCCATGCGTTCCACATAGTCCTTCTTGGCATAATAGAACGGGAACGAGAGAAGAATCTTCTCCTTGTACTTGCTTGTAGCGTATGAGATGTAGTCGCGCGGCACCTTGTCCGTCAATGCCACATCCCAGTCAAAGGACCTGAGGATGGAATCCATCTGTTCCGGCTGGTAACCAAGGGAATACAGAGAGCCTATCAGACCTCCCATGCTGGTTCCGAGCACCACATCGACAGGAATTCCCAATGAGTCCAGACACTTGATGACTCCGATGTGGGAGGCGCCTTTCGCCCCGCCTCCACTCAAGACCAATGCAACTGTAGGCCTCTTTTCACGTATCATAGAAAGATAATCCCGCAGAGACTCCAATGAAAGGGAATCGCGGGTTTCGTCAATGCCGGGAACCTGTTTTTCCGGCAGACTGTCCGCAAAGACCGGCATTGACGCACATAAAAATGACGTCAGCGCAGCCAACAACATCAAAATTCTCCCACGCATAGCCTACAATAAATTAACAGTTAGTCAGATATCTTATTTGTCACCATGTTTTCCGGCAAGCATACCGCAGGCCGCAAAAATGTCCTCACCCCTCGAAGCACGTATTGTCGATGTGATGCCGGCCTTGTTCAGACGGTCTCGGAAAACCTCCATAACCCCCTCAGGAGAAGACACATATGGGAAGTCAGGAATCTTATGAAACCGGATGAGGTTCACGCGGCATTCCAGACCGGAAAGCAGACGGATAATTCCATCCGCATGACGCTTGTCATCATTGAAACCGGAAAACATCGTATATTCGAAACTTACACGCCTCTGGCCTGTGAAGTCATATTGACGGATAAGCGAAATCACATCTTTCAGCGGATAAGCCTTCTGGACCGGCATCAGTTCGCCACGCTCATCAGGGAAGGCATCATGCATACTGATTGCAAGATGACACCTGGTTTCATCCAGATAGCGCTTGAGATTAGGCAAAACACCTATGGATGATAGGGTTATTCGTTTCGGGCTCCATCCGAACCCCCAATCGGCAGTAAGAACTTCTATCGCTCTGCGGACATTCTCATAGTTGTCCAACGGCTCTCCCATACCCATAAATACGGTACCTGTAAGGTCAGCAGCCTCATCCACAGATATGAACTGGGAAAGGATATCGGCAGCCGACAGATTGCCATGGAACCCCTGACGGCCGGTCATACAGAACTTGCAGCCCATCTTGCATCCGGCCTGAGATGACACGCAAAGCGTCTTCCTGTCCAGTTCCGGAATCATGACTGCTTCAATGCTGCTGGACTCCACCTTTCCGGGATTCTCCCCTTCAATGGCATTCAGTCCGCCGCCGAAAGCGCAAGTCACAGGAAAAAGGTACTTCTTGGTACCGTCCGAGGACTCGCGGCAGTCAGAATAGGCAACCGCTCCCGTCTCATATTTCTCCGACAACTTCTCCCTTCCCGCCTTGGAAAGGTTCGTCATCTCATCTATTGTCTTTACCTTCTTCTTGTATAGCCACTGGGCAATCTGGCCGCCCGCATAAGACGGCAGTCCGCATTGGACAGCTATTTCCTTCAACTCCCCGGGAGTCTTCCCAAGCAGTTTATATTTAATCACTTCGCTCATAACTCTACAAATTTAACTAATTTTTCATTTCTAATTACTGCGTTTTTTCTATCTTTGTAAAGAATGCGGAATAATCCGCAGATAAGAACAAAAAATAACACATTATGGCTAAAGAAGCAGTAAAAGACGCCGGCGCCCAGGTTGATACCGGGAAACTGAAAGCGCTGCAGGCGACGATCGACAAGATTGAAAAAGACTATGGGAAAGGCACGATCATGAAGCTGGGAGATCAGCCACAATGGGATGAACATCAAGTAATACCGAGCGGCTCCATCGCTCTCGACCATGCTTTGGGAATCGGAGGATACCCTAAGGGCAGAATCATAGAGATCTACGGACCTGAGTCCAGCGGTAAGACCACCTTGGCTATCCACGCTATCGCACAGGCCCAGAAACAGGGCGGAATTGCAGCGATGATAGATGCGGAACATGCCTTCGACCGTTCTTACGCGAAAGCTCTCGGTGTAAATCTGGATACACTCCTCATATCACAGCCGGACAACGGAGAGCAGGCACTTGAAATCGCCGACAACCTCATCAGGTCAGGTGCCATTGACATCATTGTCATTGACTCAGTCGCAGCCCTTACTCCGAAGGCTGAAATCGAAGGTGAGATGGGTGACAACAAGGTCGGTCTTCAGGCAAGACTCATGAGCCAGGCCCTCAGAAAACTGACCGCAAACATCAGCAAGACAAACACTTGCTGCATCTTTATCAACCAGCTCCGTGAAAAGATCGGAATCATGTTCGGTAATCCTGAGACCACTACTGGAGGTAACGCGCTGAAGTTCTACGCATCAATACGTATCGATGTCCGCAGGACCACCCAGATCAAGGATGGCGAAGAGGCTCTCGGAAACCGCACCAAGGTGAAGGTCGTAAAGAACAAGATGGCTCCACCTTTCAAGAAGGCGGAATTCGATATCGTTTATGGTGAGGGCATCTCACACACAGGCGAGATTGTCGATCTCGGAGTCGAGTACGGCATCATCAACAAGAGCGGCTCATGGTTCAGCTACGGCGACCAGAAACTTGCCCAGGGCAGAGAGGCTACCAAGCAGCTGATTGCAGACAATGCCGAGCTCAGCGATGAAATCGAAGCAAAGATCAGAGAGGCTCTGAAGAACGTCCACGACTAGGCCGGGACTCCCAGGCATCACTCAATGACACATCTTGAGAGACGCGTTGCTGTCTCCTTGTCGATTATCCCTGCACGTTCGAGACCGGAAACGGTCCAAGACGAGCGGGGATTGTTGTTTCTGTAAAGCACTATGGCATTGGCAGTTCTGAAATCCCGCACATACGGATGCCTGCGGAGCGAATCGGCCGGCATTGACCACAGCCTGAACGGCACCGGTCTCTTCCCTACCTCTATAATGTCAGAAAACTTCGCAAACTTCTCTTCGTCAAGATGATAGATTTCCATAAGTTGCACGATGTCAGAATAGCCTCCCAGCTTTTCCCGATACGACACCATCTTGGAAGCGAAATATCCGCCGATGCCTGGAAGAGCGTCAAAAGCCGCCGAATCCGCAACATTGATATCGACAAGGGGTATGTCAATGTATTTTTCCAATCTCTGGAACAAGGTATCAGACACCACATAAGACTTGGCGAAATCACTCGGTCTCCAGAAGCGGCCTCCCTTTCTGCGGTATGAGTCAATGGATTCCGCCTGCTTTTCCGTGAATCCCAGACGGCACAAGTCAGACACTGAAACCGTATTCGGATTAAACCTGAATGATTCGTAAGTACGTGGCGTGAACGTCCTTATCACCTTCTCCGCCTGTTCCGGACGTTTGGCATAATGCCTTTCGGCCCGGGTTTCCCCACGCCTTTTGTCAATGCTGCCATGCTGATTGACAGGCACTTCTTTCACAGGACTTTCTATCACGAAAACCGTATCCGGAGCGGCCGCGCCGGACAAAATCTTAAGCGTGGCAGCCCTGTGCACGAACAAAGCTGTCTGATAACCGATAATTAGAAATGCAAGGGCAATCGCCCCTGTTACAAATGATGCGGAAACACGTTGTTTCCTTTTCTGTTCAGACATTGTCTTTCCAAGCCACCCGCCCTGAAAAGATACATTACATTGACCTCCGGTATCCTCTTCCGGATGTCAGTTATTCTTCGTCTTCGTCGTATTTGGACTCCTTGCGCTTGCGTGCAGGAGCGCCAGCAACAACTATCACGATTTCGCCCTTCGGTTCATGCTCGCGGAACCAATCTGCTACCTCTGCCAATGTTCCTCTGCGGTGTTCCTCATGGACCTTGGATATTTCCCTTGCCACAGAACACTCCCTGTCAGGACCGAAGAACTCGGCAAACTGCTCCAGAGTCTTGACAAGACGATAAGGGGACTCGTAAAAAATCATTGACCTTGTCTCCTCTGAAAGCGCCTTCAGCAAAGTCTGGCGTCCTTTCTTCACCGGAAGAAAGCCCTCGAAGCAGAATCTGTCGCATGGAAGCCCGGACGAGACAATCGCCGGAATACAGGCCGTTGCTCCAGGAAGTGTCTGCACTTCAATGCCTTCCGCTGCACATGTTCTGACCAGCAGAAATCCGGGGTCCGAGATACCCGGAGTTCCGGCATCACTGATGAGAGCCACATTCAGACCCTCAAGAATCCTGTCCTTGATAACGGAAGCGGTTTGGTGTTCATTGAATTTATGATGTGACTGCAGTTTGCCATGAATGTCATAATGCTTCAGCAGTACAGAACTGGTCCTGGTGTCCTCCGCCAGAATAAGGTCAGCCTCCTGAAGGACTTTCACGGCCCTGTAGGTCATATCTTCGAGATTTCCGACAGGTGTCGGAACGATGTATAGTTTTCCTGTTGTCTCCATTATCTATCAACACGTAATCAGCTGTTCTGACGTATCTTACGCCTTACAGCCATCATAAACCTGTGAACATTGTCCGAATAAATATCCCACTCCGGGAATGTCTCCGAAAGATATTCCACCGCCTTTTCCAATGTCGGGAATGAATTTATGCGGTTCACCACATCCTGGAACAGCATCGAGTCGTCACGGAACAGGCTGCAGATGAACAACACCCTATCATTGAGGGAAATAGCGCTTCTGACGTCCTTCACTTCCGAGCCCGGAATATCGGTGTACCACCGTGGCTTGTCAGGCCTTGAGTCAATGACAGCCTTGTGGACACTGGCAGCATTGACATCATTCAATGCCCTGGGCACAGGCTTTTTGGCGAGTGCAGGCTTCGATTCTCCCCAGAGTTCTCCGAATACGCTTTCAGGCGCTTCCTCTTCCGCAGCAGGAAGGTCCCCGGTGGCAGTCTCAGACGTTGCAGGGATTTCCGGCCGTGGCTCCACCAGAACGGATTCCGCAGGGCCCTCTTCCACAGCGATAATCCCAGGCGCAGTTTCTTCCTGTACCGCCTCGGAAATCTCCGGCAAGAAATCTTCATGAACGAGTTCTATATGTTCGGCCACCTCGCCATTCTCTTCAGAATCAGAGGTTTCCGTTCCGTTATATTCCGCTATGAGCTTTTCCATCACGGCTATCTTTTCCTTAAGTTCGGACAGGCCGCGCTCAAGTTCAGCCAACAATTCCTTCTGGTTGTCCATTTTCCGCAAGGTTACAAATTACACAGTTCATGTTCCGCATGTACGGAACACATATCACACAAAATTACGTTTTAATTGCGACAATCGGAATAGCAGCATGGAAAACTCTGAAAAAATATTTACACGACATGAAAATCCCCCGAAAAATTTTCCGAACGCATGAAAAAATGTTAAATTCGCAGCCTATTCAAACAAAAGCCATGTATTCTGAAAACCCTATAAAATCAGGCTGCATAGAAGTGATATGCGGTTCAATGTTCTCAGGCAAGACCGAGGAACTCATTAGAAGACTGAAAAGAGCACAGTTCGCCAACCAGAAAATAGAAATATTCAAGCCGGCTGTTGACAAGAGATATTCTGACATGGACGTCGTTTCCCATGACCTCCACAGCATCCCATGCACCCCGGTAAAGGACGCGGCCAAGATGCTCGAATGTTCGGATGAGACACAGGTCATCGGCATTGACGAGGCCCAGTTCTTCGGCGAAAACCTCATCGAGGTGGCCCAGACACTTGCAGACAAGGGTAAAAGAGTCATCGTGGCAGGTCTTGACACCGACTACATTGGCAAGCCTTTCGGTCCTATCCCGGGTCTCATGGCAATCGCCGAGGACGTCCAGAAAGTCCATGCCATCTGCGTGAAATGCGGCAATCTTGCCAACCATTCACATCGTCTGTCCAAGAGCCACAAGCTTGTGCTCCTCGGTGAAAAAGACATCTATGAGCCTCTGTGCCGCCAATGCTACAATGAGGCTATGGCTCAGGAGAATAAGGAAAGCGAAGATTAGAGTACCAGACCCGAGGCCTTGTTCCAGGACAAGGTCTTGTAGAACTCGTCCAGTTCTGAATTTCCGTCAGCCGGAAGGTACATGCTCAGGCCGCAATGCGTTCTGATATCGAAATTTATGAAGGTGTCCGTTGCCGCGTTATATAACACGCAATCGGACATCGCTTTGTTATAGTCAGTCATGTCCGCCTCCGGGACACCGCTCTGCCGGAGGATATCAGTCAAGTCATAGAACCAGTGTTTCCTGGAGCGGAAATAGCCCTGGACATTGGCGGCATTGACAAGTGAAATCTGGTTGCGGTACTTGGAAAACAGCGACTTGCAAGACTCTGCCAGCCCGTCCAGGCGGGTGCAGTCTATCATTGATATTGTCAATGACCTGTAAATCGGATCATCCTGATTCTTATAGTGCCGGTATGAGTCTTCGCAGAGGTTGTAAAGGTCCGGCACTACCGGCCTCAAGACTCTCTGTGTCAATGTCGTATAGTCGCACAGCCCGTCTTCCAGAACCTCCGCCTGCGAGAAAACGAGTTTATCGCACTTGTCTTTCAACGCATAGGCCACCTCGATGCCGCCCATCAGGCAAGCGTCAATGATAATGTAATCAAATTTCATCGGCAGCGCCTGCGCGAAAGTCTCGATTTCCATTTCGTAGGTATTCCTGCTCGTAATATTGTCAATGCCAATGCTTTTCACCCTCGGCATCGAACCATCAGAGTTCGGGTCAATGTAAGGGACAGCCTGGAGTCCTGCGGTACCTGCCGTAATCTTGCCCGTAGAATAATAGCCTGATGGCAGCCATCCGCTTCCATGTGACGAGAAGACCATTCCGTAACTTGCATGAGGATAGAGTCCTTTCACGGTTTCCAGAACGTCGGTCATGGTAGATGCCGACACAGCTTCGTCCGTTTCAGGCCAGGTTTTAAGCGTATCAGAGACCACTTTCCCCCATCCGTCAACTGAAAGCCTTATAAGATATGATGGCGTTCTGTCCGTGTATCTTCCTGTCTCTGACAGCCTTCTGGAATAAACCAGAACCGCCTTTGACATTGACCCTACCAACGGGAGATAGCCGGATTTTATATCATTGACATCATCCTCAAGGGCAGCACACAGGGAGTTGAATCCGGCGGAATACAGGATCATCACCTGCGCTTTTTCGGGCGTCACGTCCCGCACCGGTGTTGTCCCTTTGTTTCCCGGCATGTCATCAAATGTCTTGTCACACGCCACCGCCGACAACATAAGCAATGATGCCAATGCCGCCCGTATATTATTGACCAGCTGTTTCTTTCCTCTCATAATCTTTGTCTTTGCAGGCGTCTGAAATCTTAGCTTTCCCATGGCAAACTATTGTCGTTTAGAAACACCCAACATGCAAAAATAACAAATTTTCAGATATCCCAAGCGGATAGTTTCTTCTCAGGAGCAAAATAATCAGATACCACTGTCATCCTTTCTCGGATGATGTTCCAGGATGTCGTTCTGCCAAGTTGTGCTGTCCAGATGCGTGTAGATTTCCGTTGTAAGAATGCTTTCGTGCCCCAGCATTTCCTGGACGACACGCAGGTCAGCTCCGCCTTCGATAAGGTGTGTCGCAAAGGAGTGCCTGAAGGTGTGCGGAGATATTTCCTTGGTTATCCCTGCCAGCATGGCCTGTTTCTTAACCATGTTGAAAACGGATATGCGGCTGAGTTGCTTGCCGGATTTGTTCAGGAAAAGAATATCTTCGGACTTCACATCCGCGGGCTCCGGACGGACCGCCAGATATGCTGTAACTGCCTCTGCTGCAGGGTCACCCATAGGAACGACACGTTCTTTATTGCCCTTTCCGACTACCCTGACGAATTTCTCTTGAAGATAGATATTTGAGATTTTCATGTCGGACACTTCCGTGACTCTGAGTCCGCATCCGTAAAGCAGTTCGAGGATAGCCCTGTCGCGTACGCCGCCCCACTTGGATTGGTCCACGGAGTTCATAATATCATTGACTTCATCAATGGAGAGCACCGAGGGGAGGTAGCGGCCGATTTTGGGGGTGTCAATGCCGTCGCATGGATTTTCCGCAATGACGCCGTCTATCTGGAGCCAGCCGAAGAATGACCGGAGCGAGCTGAGAATCCGGGCCTGCGTCCTGCCAGTTATCGCCGGTCCTTCGTTAGGGTCAATGCGGGTGCCCAGGTATTGCCTGATGTTCTCGCCCGCGGTTTTTTCCAATGTCACTCCGGGACCGGACTCCGAATCAAGCCATGACGCGAATTCCTTCACGTCCGAACCATATGAATTATAAGTATTTAAGGACATACCCCGCTCCAAGCGAAGGTATGTCCTGAAACCTTTGATATATTCCTCGGTAGAGTTATACATATCGAATAGTGATTACGGAATCATCAGATTCCGGCCGAAGAACAGCGAAGCGCCGGCCTCGAGCGGTGGTGCGCACGTAGGCCCACTCCCCCCGTAATGGGGGCCGGGGGGGGGGGATTAAAGGGCACTATACTTATGACAGTACTCGAGCATCTGGCCCATGTAGTCATCAGGATAAACGACCTCGTAATCCACGACCTTGCCATCCTTCTCTACCGGCACGATATCCGGATTCACGAAACCGCCATAAGGCTTAAGACCGAGAGCAGCGTAACGGGTCAGAACCTCCTTGTGAAGTTCAGGATCCACATCGACAGCATACTTCATGATAAGATTCTTGCCAGCCTCGTAATCACCCTCTGACTTAATTCGCTGAATCTCAGCCAGAAGCTTGCCGAACAAACCACGGAGCGCCTCATAGTCATTGACAACAAAATAAGTCTTGCCGCCCTTGACCTTCTTCTCGATGACATTGTCCTTCATGCCCTGCTCGTAGCACCAAGCAGCGATGAGCTGACGGTTCTGCATGTGCGCCTCAGTAATCTTGCGGCCGAGTTCAATGCGGGTGAGCTGTGTCATGAGACCGTTGCGGATGTAGTTCGCATAATGAGGTTTGTATGCCTCCGCTGAAATGATACCGAGTTCAACGAGCTTAGGATCAGCGATATAATAGAGTCCAAAGAGGTCTGCTCTGGCTTCCTCGAGGGCAGAAGCATACTCGCCCATCGCTGAAGTTGACACGCCCGGAAGAAGCTGTCCTGAACCATGTCCGAGGCACTCGTGAAGGTCAGTGTGAATCTCGTCAGCATACGCGCCATACTTCTTCATCATTGACTTTTCCTCATCTGAGTATGCGAATTCCTCGAGCACTGACTTAGGCGACTCGTTGGCTGCAGCGTCATAGGCGTGGGTAATATTGGCAATTGTCACAGACTTAGAGCCGTGTTCCTTGCGGATCCAGTCAGCATTCGGGAGGTTGATTCCGATAGGAGTTGCAGGGTAGCAGCCGCCACCGAGGCAGGTCACGTCAATGACTTTAGCGGAAACACCCTTCACGCTCTTCTTCTTGAAACGAGGATCGATCGGGGCATTGTCCTCGAACCACTGCGCGTTCGAGCTCAGAACTTCGGTACGGGCTGAAGCGGCAGAATCTTTGACATTGACAACAGACTCCCAGTAAGCTTTTCTTCCGAGAGGGTCGTTGTAGTCCTCCACGAAACCGTTGGTGAAGTCCACGATGCCGAGGGTGTCATTGACCCAAGTGATGTTATACTGGTCCCAAAGTTTCAGGTCGCCGGTCCGGTAATATTCCTGAAGCTCAGATATTTCCTTCTTCTGAGTCTCATTCTCAGCCACGGCCTTTGCTTTCTCGAGTTCCTCGCAAATCTTCTCCAATGCCGGTCCGTAGATGCCGCCGACTTTCCATGCTTTCTCGCGGATGACGCCGTCTGCGCCCTTCACAACCTTCGTGTTGAGACCATAGGAAATAGGTCTAGGGTCGTTCGGGTCAATGATACCAGCGTAGTATTTTTCGACTTCGTCTCTGGTCACGCCTTCATAGAAATTGACTGAAGAAAGTGCCACGATATCGCCCTCGCTTGCAGATGAGCGTCTGTACGGATAGAGGTCCGGAGAATAAATCACAGGAAGGATGGTCTCACATTTTTCGCCCTCTCCTACCGCTTCCATGATGGAGCGGAAGTATTCCTGGCTGCTCTCAGGGAAGAATTTCTCTTCTCCGTAGTGGTGATGGATACCGCTGCTGAAGAACACTCGCTTGATGTATGTCATCAGCTGTCCGAACTCCTTGGTGGTCCTGTCACCTTCATAGCATTCCACGATGTTCTGGAGGACTTTGCGGACTGCCAGGTTTTCTTTGCAGTTCTGGTCCCAGTAGATGTCCCAGCCGTACTTCGCTGCTTCGCTCAGATGATAGATGTATTCTTTCTGCTGGAGCGACAGCTTTTCCCATCCAGGAATCTGGTAACGCATAATTTTCACGTCCGCAAATTCATCGATGAGATACTTGAAGTTCTCGTCTGCTGACTTGCTTCCATTGCCGCATGATGTTACGGCAGCGGCTGATGCCAATGTCAATAGCATTTTGGTAATGTTTTTCATATAATCTATAAAGTGTTTGTGTATTCAATGCCAGTCGGTTACGGCTGCTGTTCCGGCCTGATTGCCAGAGGTGCCATCCGAACTCAGTGGTCTCAGCCCCGTAGCGTTCACGATGTCCGGTGGTCTTCCGTAGCTTGCAGACATCAGAGCCTTCAGAACTGTGCCCCTGCCGATTGTCAGAGGTTCACTACGTCAGACTTGTATATCACGTGATAGTCGGTACTGTCCGCGTCGAGAACAAACATCTGGTAACTGTTTCCGCCCGGATAGACTCTCACGACGATATGGCCCCACGGCTTGAACTTGCTCCACAGTTCCTCTCCGAGTTTCTTCCTCGACTGGTTCACTGTAATGTAATAGTCTCTGTCGCCTCTCCACACCTGCGGGTCGCAGATTCTTGTCATAGTGGATACGACCGGATGATTCTCGCTACGTGCGTCAATGATAATGACTTGCGGAGACAATGTCTGGAGGAAGAACGCGTTGCATGTGTCGAAATATCCGTGGTGGTTCGCCTTCATAACCGTCACCTTTCCGCAGACCTTGGCTACCGGAGTCTCGAAGTCTCTTTCCTGTGACTTGTAAATCGGCCAGTTACCTCCCGAGAGATCTCCGCCATTGTAGTACGAGAATTTTCCGTAACGCAGTCTGATCGCGCAAGAGTTCATGTTTTCGTCGAAGAGTCCCGTGTCTCCGCTATACATTTTCTCGGACTTGGTTCCCCGTCCTGTCCACACTTCCCCATTGGCCGCCAAGTTCCTGATTTCAAATTCCTTGGCATATGGTTTAGGGTTATGGACCATCGTGAACTGTTTCCTGCTTCCCACCTGGAATTTTTCTGCGACTGTTCCGTGCTGTGCAATATAGTTCACGAAGTTAATGTAATGTGGCATGAAGCCTTTGTCGGCATTGAGCACCTTCTGTTTTGACGGAAAATCATATTCAGGATATGCCCTGTCAACGAATTTATTGAAGTGGATTTTTTCTCCTACCAATGTCATTCCTGACAGATCGTATCCGTGTGTCCCAGGCAGAGCATCCTTTATAGTTCCGATATGATCATTATGAAGATGCGTAACCATCGCATAATCAAGGTTTTCCTTATCCGGCAGCTGTTTCAGGAAATGCTTTATATATATCGCCTGCCATTCGCCAGGTTTCTTGGTTGCATCAGGGTGCTGGGTATCTTTTGCCTTGGCATTGTCTCCAGCATCAATCATCATAGTAGTTCCGTCCGGCATGATTATCAACGCCGCATCGCCACGTCCGGTAGCGATTGTGTGGATATCCAGATAACCTTCCTTCCATTCCGGCAGATATTCCGAATTCTGCCCATAGGCCATTGCCGCACTCATCAATGCGGCCAAGAATAAAATTCCTTTTTTCATCTGTTATTTCGTCTTATCGTTTCTAGGCCGGCATTTCCATGCTCAGCGACACGATACATCTTACAAAAATAAACATTTTGTGGAATATTCAAGCGGATAGCACGCGGAAAAGACGCCATAGCCGGCATTTGTGATGGTCCAGTTCCGGTAGTCAGGAGTGACTTACTGATTCGGGATGACGCGGATTAAAGGATTATTACTGGTATAAGTGATCATTCCGTAGCCGAGCAGAGAACAAAACGGGGTAAAAAACGGCCTGATTTTACCCCGTTTGTTCAAATTTTTCAAAATGGTGCAAAAAATGACGTTTTCTTACACCGTTTTCCAATGCGGGGCATCTGAATGGGACGAATCCCGGCAGGCGGGACGACGCCACGGCCCCCTCTGTAACACATTGATAATCAAGCATCATTTATTTTAAGCGTGGATTTCCGAGGATTTTTTGGCCACTAATCCACACCCTATTTCATAACTTCCTAAAAATCAAACCATTGCAAAAACCGATGTGGCGCCGTCCCGACGACAGACGCAGCAGACGTAACCCAGGAAACCCTTACCAGATAGCGGGCATGAAACATTCCCCCCAGCCCCGCGCACATACGACGACAAACGGATGCTGATTTCTCAACGTCCGTCTTGGTAGCGGGGGAAGGACTCGAACCTCCGGCCTCCGGGTTATGAGCCCGACGAGCTACCAACTGCTCTACCCCGCGATTTGATTGGATTACAAAGGTACGCATTATTTTCTAATCTGCAAACTTTTTTAACATTTTTTACAAAAAAGTTTGAATAATATCCCTAAAACCTATAAAACATGTAGTCCATAGAACGCAGGACCTACTACTTCTTGCCGGTCAGGACCATGAACGTCACGGCAACCAGAGTAATGACAACGCCCACAATGACATTGACAGTAAGCGACTCTCCGAAGAAGATTGTACCGACGGCGATCGCGGTCACAGGCTCGAACACACCTAGAACAGAGGTGCGGGTCGCACCGATGATACGAGTCGCGATGGCAAGAGTCAGGAGCGAGACAAGAGTCGGGAAAATGGCAAGGCCAATGATATTGAACCAGCAATACCAGCCGTGAATACCGGTCATGATACCGCCGCCACCAATGAGATTATGCAGAAGGAACACCAAGGAACCGATAAGAAGCGCATAGAAAGTCAAGAGATGGTTGGAAACGGTACGGAGACGACGGCTCCGGTTCACCACTACAAGATAAAGGGCATAGGCCAATGCCGAACCGCCGGCAAGAAGAAGACCGACAGCATTGAGAGAAACATTGCCGGAAGGGCGACTGAGAATCACCACTCCGACGAAAGTCAGAAAAATAGACACCCAGACCTGCCACGTAGGATAAACTTTGAGGAAAACCATGATGAAAGCCACAAGAACCGGATAAAGGAAGACTATGGTCGTGGCAAGACCGGCAGGGATATACTTATAGGAAAGGAACAGCAACATACTGCTCAGCGCAAAAAGGACACCCAGAATACACAAACGGAAAAACTGAGGCCTGTTGACCTTGAAAGTTTCCTTCCTCAGAAGCAGCCAGACACCGAGAATCAGACACGCTACAAGATAACGGAAAGAAAGCATTGAATCTACCGAAACATCCATCTGCAGAAGAGGTTTCGCAAAAAGAGGATTGAGACCATAAGTGACACCGGTAATGATTCCTGCAGCGAATCCCCATACCATATTGCCGGAAACCTTTAACTTGTTTGCCATAAATCACGAATAAGCCGCCATCGCAATAACGATGACGGCAACATTTTATAAGAATTAATTAGTAATATTCATCACAACGACACGAAATTGACAAGGCCTGTAATATCCTCCTTAGAGAACGAACGCTGGTCACCCGTAGAAAGATTCTTGACATTGACCATTCCCGCAGCAGCCTCATCACTGCCATTGATCGAAACGAAAGGAATACCCTTCTTGTCAGCATAGTCAAACTGCTTCTTCAGTTTGCTCTGGTCAGGATAAATCTCACAAGAGACACCAGCCTCACGCAAACTCTTCACGACAGGCACGATATACGGAAGGACGGACGCATCCATATTGGCAAAAAGCACTGAAGCAGAACCGGCAAGACCCTTAGGGAACTTGTCCAGACCCTTGAGGACATCATAAATACGGTCAGCACCGAAAGAAATGCCGACACCGGACATGCCAGGCAGACCGAAAATACCGGTAAGATTATCATAACGGCCACCGCCACAGATACTTCCGATAGCAAAATCAAGAGCCTTGACCTCGAAAATCGCACCCGTATAATAATTCAGACCGCGGGCAAGCGAAAGATCCATCTCCACCTTCTGGGAAACACCGGCATTGCCAATGAAACCGAACAACTCGGCAAGCTCATCAAGACCCCTGAGGCCCTCCTCCGAAACAATACCGGAAGCAGACTCCCCTTTCATCAGACGCCTCATGACCTCAATCTTCTCCGCAGTCTCACCCTGAAGCAAGAGAACAGGCTCGATAACGGCTACCGCCCTGTCATCCAGACCCTTCTCACGCATCTCAGCCTCAACCGCCTCAAGACCAATCTTATCCAGTTTGTCAATGGCAACAGTAATATCAGTAACCTTGTCAGGATAACCGCAAATCTCAGCGAGACCGGTAAGCACCTTACGGTTATTGATCTTTATGGCAACATTAATCCCGAACTTGGTGAAAACAGTATCCACAATCTGGACAAGTTCAAGTTCATTGAGCTGGGACTTGCTGCCGATAACGTCAGCATCACATTGATAGAACTCGCGATAGCGGCCCTTCTGCGGCCTGTCCGCACGCCAGACCGGCTGAATCTGGAAACGCCTGAACGGGAACGCAATCTCATTCTGATGCTGTACCACGTACCTCGCGAAAGGCACGGTCAAATCGTAGCGCAACCCCTTCTCGCACACAGACATGGCAAGCTTATTACTGTCAATGCTGCCGTCCTCGTTCCTGTAATTGTCAATGTCAATGCCCTTGAACGCATCACCGCTGTTCAAGACCTTGAAGAGCAATTTATCCCCCTCATCACCATATTTTCCAAGAAGAGTAGAAAGATTCTCCATCGCAGGAGTCTCTATCTGAACATAACCATAGGTCCTGTAAACAGAACGGATTGTGTCGAAAATATAATTCCTTGCGGCCATCTCTTCCTGGCCGAAGTCCCTTGTTCCCTTAGGTATAGACGGTTTTTGTGCCATATCTTAAAATTGCAATCTTGCGATAGTTACATCTTTGTTAAGTAACCTTCAAGAAATAACCTGCATCATCTTAAGGAATCTTTTCGGTCTATATCTTTTTTCTCATCAGTCGTGTACGTCCAGTACACTCCTTCTTCGAAAAAAGATCTATCCTCGAAAATCTTCTCCTAATCTGAGGCAACTTATTTCTTTCATGTTACTAATAATCCACAAAATTAGGAATAAATATAGTGATAATCAATACTATTTTTTACCTTTGTATAGAGGCGTAGGCCAATGCAGACCATGCATCCTGCGTCACGAAACAGAACATTTACAAACAAAATATTTTGATAGCATGAAAGACTTTATCAAAATGACATTGGCCGTAATCTGCGGCCTTTTCATAATGGGAATCATCGGTTCATTCCTATTCTTCGGCTTCGTCGGAGCCCTGGCTTCATTGGGAAGCAGCACCCCGGTTCTTCCACGCTCAGGAGTACTCGACATGAACCTCAGCAAGATTTCATTGACAGAACAGACACAGGAAGCAAACCCGATGTCACGCCTACAGGGAGATGAGACAACACCTACAGGACTCTGGGACGCAGTCAGAAGCATTGAAGCAGCAGCTGCAGACCCTTCAGTCCAATACATATTCCTCCGTCCGGAAGGACTCCAGGGCGGCCTCGCACAGATAGAAGAACTCCGCCAGGCCATCTCAGACTTCAGGAAATGCGGAAAAGCAGTAGTCGCATACATTGAAAATCCGACCACCGGAGCATACTACCTCGCCTCAGCGGCAGACAAAATATACATGGGCAAATACTCAGGCGGCAGCAGCATGATGACAGGAGTCGGCACCCAGCTCATATTCCTGAAAGACCTTCTCGACAAGTTCGGAGTCAATGTCCAGCTCATCCGCCACGGAAAATACAAGTCGGCCGGCGAGATGTATATAAAGAACAAGCCAAGCGACGAGAACCTCGAGCAGAACCAGGTAATGATAAACTCCATCTGGAACAACATCGCAGACAAGATCTGCGAAAGCAGAGGCATCACAAAGGACAGGCTCAACGCCCTCATCGACAACCTCGAACTTTGCTCACCGGAAGATTTCCTGAACGCATCCCTCGTAGATGAACTCCTCACCAAAGAAGACCTCCGCGACAGGCTCACAGCACTGGCAGTAGAAGATAACTACGAGGATGTCAATATGATACCGTTTACAGATTACTTCATGGTACAGTCGACACAGGCAACTCCATCAGCCAAGAAAAACATCGCCATCGTCTTTGCGGAAGGTGAAATCATCGACGGAAACGGCAAGCAGAATGTCGCAGGCGACCGCTTCGCATCCATCCTGGCAGACGTCAGAAACGACGACAACATCAAGGCCGTTGTCCTCAGAGTAGCCTCCCCTGGCGGAAGCGTCCTCGCCTCAGAAAAAATCAAGAATGAAATCGACCTTCTCCGCAAAGTGAAGCCGGTCATCGCATCTTACGGTGACTACGCAGCATCAGGAGGATACTGGATATCAAACAGTTGCGACAAGATTTTCTCAGACGCATCGACATTGACAGGTTCCATAGGCGTCTTCAGCATGATTCCTGACGTCAGCAAAACCGTAAAGAACGTGCTCAATGTCAATGTCACTCCGGTCGGTTCAAGCCGCCACAGCGACATGTTCTCCATGATGAGACCGCTCGACGCACAGGAAACCGCATACATGCAGAAATCAGTCAACAACATCTATGACGCATTCCTGAAAAACGTCTCAGAAGGCAGGGACATGACCACGGAAGCAGTCGATAACATCGCCCAGGGCCGCGTATGGACTGGTTCAGACGCCATCAAGATCGGACTTGTCGATGAAATAGGAACTCTCTCGGATGCAGTAAGATACACTGCCATCGCAGCAGGAGACGCAGAACTCGGCAACTGGGGCATCACATGCTACCCTAAGCCTCAGACACTCGTCGAAATGCTGATGGAGACATTGACAGGAACAACAAGCGTCCTCGCAAACACTCCTTTCGAGTCCATCGAGAAAGCCTACAGAAACTGGAACTGGAATTCATCCGAAAAGATTTATGCCAGAATGCCTTACGTAGTTACAGTTCAATAACGACAACAGAATCGGTGGTCGGTGAAGCCTTCACAGCCTCATCGGTCCTGCAATAAAACCTGCCGGAAGCATAGCCGCAAACACCAGCGACATGTTCTCCGGCATCTTTCGTTTCATCATACCCCTTGTTCAGATGCGGAGCGACAATGACCAGAGCCTCAGCCTTCTCGTCAATGCTGAGTTTCATATCCTTAAACAAGTCGCTCAATTTCTTACGCCCCTTCGTGCCTATCGGCCTCATCCAATCGCCGTTGCGCCAATTCCGCAAAAGGAAGGGAAAGGTCAATGCTGCACTGTCAGCCGAGAAGGCGCCTGCTGCAACCAGCTCCCTGACACGCCCGACACCACCACGGTCAATGTTTTCCACTCTGACATTGACCTTGACCGAAGCAAATTCATACGTTCCCGGACCGGGAACGACAGCACAAACGTCATTCTCCCGAATCTTGCCCAATGTCTGGAAAGGCAGCCCGAAAGATGTAGTTTTCTTCTTCACAACTATATGATTATCAGTAGTTACAATCCTGTAGTCCTGGCTCACAAACTCACGTCCGGAGAAGATTTCCCCGTCACGGACAAGACGAATTATCGGATCAAGCTGACGGTCCCGGAATCCGAACGGCTCCAGAAGCCGGTACAGGACATATTCCCAATGCGCATCCTGCCTGAGCAGACTGACATTGACACGTAAAAACTCTCCGGGCAGCGGACTGGCATTGACCTTGGCCGCAGCAGCATTGAAATAGTCATCCACGATAGCATTTTCCTGGGCGAAGGTGCCCATTTCGCGGGAGAAGGTCCGCAGAAACGACGGGTTAATGCTCTCGAAAAGCGGAAAAACCAGGTTGCGGATCTTGTTCCTTTTATAGACGGTTTCAGCGTTGGTGAAATCCTCGTGCCAGGTCAATGACGACTGACGCGCAAAGCCTGTAATCTGTTCACGGGTAAAGCCGAGCAGCGGACGGAACAGCCTTACGCCTGCGAGTCCATCATTGCTTACTGCCACCTCGGACATCTCCTTCATACCTGAAATGCCACGAAGGCCCGTTCCGCGTAAAAGATTCAGTATCAATGTCTCCGCATTGTCATTGGCATTATGGGCGACAGAAACGCCATAATATCCTTTGTCCTTGCAGAGCCTGGCGAACCAGTCATAACGCAACTCCCTGGCAGCCATCTCGATGCTCATGGAATGCGAGGCCGCGTACTCTTCCGTATCGAAATCCGCCTGATGGAACGGCACTCCGGCATCCTCGGCCCATTTCCTTACCAATGAAGCGTCTGAATCGCTATCATCGCCGCGCAGATGGAAATTGCAATGGGCCACCGCAAAACTCGGATGCGACATGCTCGAGCGGAAGAGTTCCGCCATGCACATCGAGTCCACACCTCCGCTCACAGCAAGAAGGGCTGTTTCCCCTTCAGGAAGCAGCCCCTTCAAAATCTTGTCAAATGCTTTCTGCATATCTATCTTTTCCTTGAAGCAATCGTATATGAGAAGCCGAAAGCCAGGGACTCCTTGAACTGCAACATCTTGCGTCCATTGGGATATTTCTTCAGAGTCTTGTCTGTCTTCACCAGCACCTTGTCATCATATATGAGGTTCGTCGTCACTGTCAATGAGAAATACTTAGCTATTTTCCAGTCGAATCTGTTATCCCAGTTCACACGGATGTTCTGCGGATTGTCGAGATAGTCGGAGAAGAGTACCAGCTGTGAAGTATATTTGAAATTGTCATTGATCTGGAGCTTACCATCTATCTTTATCTGGGCACCAAGCTCGAATCTTGCAGGACGATAAGCGGAGCCGTCAGCTTTGGCATTGACAAAGTTCTCATACGCGGTCTTTTCCGAACCGGTCAGATTGGAAACCTGGTCCGATGTCATTTCGGCATACTTGTAATACTCCTTCTTGAGTTCCATACTATATGAGGTTCTCAGAGCCTCGTCTGTCACCACTACAAAACCGCCCGTGACAGGAGCGATGTTTATGGTAAGCCACTTGGTAGGAACCCAGTCGATACCGAGCGCCAAGTTCGTGTAGGCAGGCGACATGAAACCGGATTTATGCTTGCGGCTTGCCTTCCAGTCACTCTTTCCCGGCTGCCAGTCTTCATCCGCACCGGTCGGCTTCGACGGAGTCGGATAATTGTAGCTGTTGGAGAACTGCGACTTGAAGCTGAACTGTGCAGAGTAATTCAGCCTCTGGGTTGCCTTGTAACCGAACTTGCCCTCATAATAGATACGGTCATCACTCTTCTGGATGAACGGCTTGTCCTCCGAATAGAGGAAGCCGTAATCCAGCTGGAGACGATTATTGAAGAAAAGTTCTTCCTTCTTATAGTTTGCATTAGCATCAATGAAAGACTTGAGAGTCACACTGTTGTAGCCACCGGCCGCCCAGTTCGTAAGGTTGGTCTGGCCAAAGTCGATCTTGGTCAGAAGTGAATTGGTCCAATATCTCGGCCTGGGCACCTTAACCTCAGCCTGTGGCGCACCGGCAATTGCCCTTGCGGCCTCTTCAGCGGCTTTCTGTGCATCGGTAATGTCCTGTGCTGATGCCGACATGAATGTGAACATCAATGCCGACAGGCAAAGAATAGATCTTTTCATTATTTTCATTGACTTTAAAGCAGGAGATGGACTCCTGGAATTAACAAAAGAAGTGCGGAGCCGTACGCGGTCCGGGATTAGTAAGCAATCGCGAACACGACTCTCTCGTGTGAAGGCTTTCCGGAATAGATATCCACACCTTCCTCCTTGCAAACGACAGTATCCACAGGGATGCAGCGGATAGTAGCCTTCGTCTCGTCCTTGATCTTCTGCTCGGTCTCGGCAGTGCCGTCCCAATGGCAGAGAAGGAATTTGCCCTGAGTGATCTTCTCCTTGAACTCCTCCCAAGAATCACATTTCTCGATGCGGCTCTCACGGAAGTCGACAGCTTTCTGGTAGATATTCTTCTGGATATCAGCGAGAAGCTCCTCAATATATTTGTCAATGCCTTCAAGTGAGACTGTGTTCTTCTCCAAAGTGTCACGGCGGTGAACCTCGACAGTGTCATTCTGAAGGTCACGTGCACCGATGGCAAGTCTTACAGGAACACCCTTCAACTCCCACTCGGCGAACTTGAATCCTGGTCTAAGAGTGTCTCTGTCATCGATCTTGGCTGTATGTCCGGCTGCCTGGAGGGCTGACTTGATCTGATTCATCTTCTCGAGGATGGCTGCGTGCTCCTCAGCTGTCTTGTAAATCGGAACCATGACGACCTCTATAGGTGCAAGAGCCGGAGGGAGGACAAGACCGTTGTCATCGCCGTGCGCCATGATCAATGCTCCCATGAGACGGGTAGAAACGCCCCACGAAGTAGCCCATACGTACTGCTGCTGGCCTTCGTTGTCGGTATATTTTACGTCGAATGACTTCGCGAAGTTCTGTCCGAGGAAATGGGAGGTACCTGACTGGAGGGCCTTTCCGTCCTGCATCATAGCCTCGATGGTAAGAGTATCGAGCGCTCCGGCGAATCTCTCGTTAGGGCTCTTGTGGCCTACGATAACCGGCAATGCCATGTAGTTCCTTGCGAAATCAGCATATACATGAACCATCTTCTCGGCCTCTGCCTGAGCCTCCTGAGATGTGGCATGGGCGGTATGGCCTTCCTGCCACAGGAACTCTGCGGTACGGAGGAACAGACGGGTACGCATCTCCCATCTTACGACATTGGCCCACTGGTTGCACATGATAGGAAGATCTCTCCAAGACTTGATCCAGTTCTTGTAGGTGCTCCAGATAATGGTCTCCGAAGTAGGTCTCACGATGAGTTCCTCTTCCAGTTTAGATGACGGATCCACCACGACGCCGTTACCGTCAGGATCGTTCATGAGACGATGGTGTGTCACCACCGCACACTCCTTCGCGAATCCTGCAACATGCTCTGCCTCACGGCTGAAGAAAGATTTCGGAATGAAAAGCGGGAAATAAGCATTGACCGCACCGGTCTCCTTGAATTTTGCGTCGAGGACATGCTGCATCTTTTCCCAAATTGCATATCCATAAGGTTTGATGACCATACATCCCCTGACCGGAGACTGTTCTGCGAGGTCTGCCTTGACTACCAGGTCGTTATACCACTGTGAGTAATTAACTGACCTCTTGGTTATCTGATCTGCCATCTCTGTTACTACGTATTCTTCGTACCGGGCTGCCTGGTTCCGGCACGGTGTCTATTTTACTAATCGGGTGCCAAGCCACCGTAATAAATTGTATTTGAATGTAATTTTCACTAACTTGCAATATTGATGCACGGAATGCATTTAAGAATGCAGGTACGAAAATTGCAACTGGATGCATGTTTGCACCAGCAGTGCACAAAGATACAAACTTTTTAACAATATAGGAGGTCCGATTATGAAAACGAACATCTTGACTCTGACAAGTATGCTGATAATTCTGTCAGCGTGCGGTCCGGCAGCCAGATACTCCGGAACTCAGACATATCAGGACGGCATTTACAGCCATCCAGATAATTCGGCAAGCAGGGCTGCCGCTCTAGCTTCCCGAAGCAAGGTCAATGACCTTGTAAAAGAAACTGAAAACTCCAGTGTTTTCCTGAAGGCAGGACAGACCGACACGCTTTTCATTCCTGAGAACATGTCCACTACCCTGAATCTCGGCAAGACGCAGGGGGGCACTTCCGTGACAATCACAAACAACAACGGCTACTCACTGTATCCTCAGGGATATGCCGACGGGTTTGCGGCCGGATTCGCATCCTCATATTGGCCCGGTTACTACTGGGATTCGTGGCGTTATCCTTACTATGGCTCATCATGGTACTGGGGCGCGAATCCGTGGTATTACTCTTCTTCAATATGGTGGGACGCATGGTACTGGAACGACCCGTGGTATTACAACAGATGGTATTGGGGACGCCCAGGATACTATTGGGGGTATTATGACCCGTGGTATTACAACAGATGGTACTATGACCCTTGGTGCCCTCCGATGTACCACCATCACCACCACTGGGACTACGGCTACTTCGACAGGGGCGGCAACGGATGGTATTACGGAAACAGGACTTATACCGAAACCACCCGCCAGAACAACGGCACCATAAGAAGGAGCGACGGAATGGGGGTCACGACTTCGACTGTCAGAAGAAACAACGGAACTTCAGTCGCATCTGCCAGAAGAACATCAACGTCAGGCGTGACCAGAAGCAGCGGCATGTCAGGTTCGACATCAGCACCTTCAGCCGTAAGGCGCACTTCCGCGTCGGCTGTAAGACAGAACTCAGGAAGCGTCTCAGCAAGACCAGGAATGAATATTTCACAGAACAGGACCGGTTCAGGTTCAGCAGTCCGCAGCAGTTCTTCGTCAGCCGTAAGGAACTCCGGGACCACCGTTTCCAGATCATATGGAAGTTCAATGTCAGGAGCGACTGCCAGCAGGCCGTCCGTAAGCCGTCCGGCATCTTCAAGTGTCTATCGCAGACCTGCAGGAAGCCAGTCAGCCGGCAGTTCGGTCCGCCAGTCATACAGCACTGGACAGTCCGCAGGCACCGCATATAGAGGCGGTTCTACAGGCTCCGCTTACAGGGGAAGTTCATCAGGTTCTTCATACAGAAGTTCCGGTTCATCTTCCGGCTCGTCATACCGCAGTTCTTCGAGCAGTTCATCTTACAGAAGCTCGTCGTCCTACAACAGCGGCGGTTCTTACAGGAGTTCATCATCTTATAATAGCGGAAGCTCATACAGAAGTTCCTCATCTTATAACAGCGGAAGCTCTTACAGGAGTTCATCAAGCAGCTCATACGGAGGCGGTTATTCCGGCGGAGGCGCTGTCAGGTCATCGGGAGGAAGCTACTCCGGAGGCTCTTCAGGCGGAAGCGTCCGCAGACGTTAGAAATCTTTCATACGCAAGCTCTGCAGGTCGTAGGGCTTGCGTAAGTGTATCATATAATTATCAATAACCACAAGAACGGGATTCACCAGTTTTCCATTCTGAGTAAAAAAAATTAATAAAATGAAAAAGACTATCCCGATACTGCTTTTTACAGTAATCGCAGCGGGCGCCAACGCCCAGACGACTGCAGACGCTTTGCGTTTCAGCGAGAACAACTATTACGGCACTGCCAGGACCATCAGTATGGGCAATGCCTTCACTGCTCTCGGAGGTGACCTCGGTTCCATCGGCATCAATCCTGCCGGATCCGCAGTGAACAACTACTCCCAGGCAACATTGACACCGAACATCAGCATCATCACATCGAAAGCGACATACGACGCAATGCCTGGAATGGCCGGCTCGTCGCTGATGGAAAACAAGAACAGCAAAGTAAGATTCTCCGTTCCGAACTTCGGCTTCACGATGAATATCAAGACGAATTCCGGAAATGCGCTCAAGGCCATAACCCTCGGACTTGTTGCCAATGCTTCAGCCAATTATCTTGATGACCTGTCCGCAGGCGGAAGGAACACTGCCACCAGCTACGCAGGATATCTCGCCACAAACATGAACGGATTGAATTCATCAATGCTGAACGGCGAGAACGCATATTATGATGTAAATTGTCCATGGAACCAGATTACCGGATGGCAGTCAGGCATGGTCTCCACATTCGGAGGCTTCAACAACCAGTATGTAGGAGTTACAGAGAAGACCATCGAGAGCGGATATGATGCCAGCGGAAACAAAAAGTATGACATCCAGCTTGCAGATGCAATCGACCAGATTTACGGAAAGAGGGCACATGGCATCAAATATGACGTCCTCCTGAACCTCGGAATGAATTTCTCCGACAGGTTCTTTGCCGGAGTCAACCTCGGAATCACCTCTATGGACTACTCCATGAACGAATACTTCAAGGAGTTCGCAGTGGACCCGAACAATTTCGAGCTTGAATTCGACAATGGAGCCGGTGGAACTTCGATTACATACTTCAACAGCCTGAGATACCGCTATGCATATAGCGCAGAAGGGACCGGCATCTATGCCAAGTTCGGTTTCCTCGCAGTTCCTGTATCAGGACTCAGACTCGGCGTTGCCATCCAGACACCGACCGCCAACTTCATCACCGAGCATTGGCAGCATGCAGGAGAGACATTCTATGAGAATTCTTCTTTCGATGCGACAGCGACGTCACCGAAGGGTGAATTCAAATACAAGCTCGTTTCACCGTTCCGCGCCAATTTCGGTATCGCATACACATTTGCAGATTTGGGAGTTATCAGTGCCGACTATGAACTCTGCAACTACAGCACCATGAAGTTCAAAGAGACTGAGACCAATGACAATACAGCTTTCAACGGAGTAAACAAAGACATCAAGGATTTCACAGGATCCGCCCATAACTTCCGACTCGGAATCGAAGTGAAGCCTCTTCCTTTCATCGCTGTCAGAGCAGGTTACAATCTCACGACATCACCTGAAAGATACTACGATGCGGCAGGTACGAAACTTATCCCTAAGGCATTCAAGAACTCGTTCGCATTCGGTCTCGGATACAGCACAGAAAATTCATTCTTCTGCGACGTGGCTGTGAGGGACACATTCCTGCCTAAGGAGTATATCTATCCGTACGACACTTACATTGAAGGAGTCCTTTCACCTGAACTCGCGGTAAGAAGATCTCTCTGGGATGTAGTCGTGACCTTGGGATGGAGATTCTAGAATACTATAGATTCTTCAGATAAACAATAGAGTCCGGACCTTCATTGAAAAGGAGGTCCATTATGGACAAATCGGATTTGAAGCCATACTTGGGAGAAAAAACCTGCCAGTATGGCTTTTTCAGATCCAGCAGTTCAAGTATGTTGTTGGGACGTTTCGGATGAATGATGCCGCGCAGGTCCTTCCCGTAGCGGCCGTCATCACGAGACGTGAATTCCTCCGTAAAACCTATCTCTGCCGCGATTCCGATTTTGCCAAGGAAAAACCTGAGAATGGATGTGTTCAGATCCAGCAGGGTATCTGTCCGAGAGTCCAATATGGCGAACAGTTCATCCTTGTAGTAATCGAAATAAGCCGATGATTCATAGGCAGATACGATAGCCCTTTCCATTCTTGTGAGCCACGGGCGGGAATAATCCACACGTATCTCCCTTATCGGCAGCGAGCAGGTTCCGCCATCATGTACCACAGGAACCGACAATGTTTCCTCTCCACCTGCCGCATAAATCTTACAGCGGCTTCTGTAGGACTGCTTCTGATAGTTCTCAGACGCTTCGATGAACACATGCGCAGGCATATAAGAATTTACCCTGCCGGGTGACAGGGTAAATTCTTCAGCAATCGCCGCGAAATATGATACGGGCGGAAAAAAAGCTGTTTCAAGCAGAATCATGTTGACGATTCATTATGAATTAGTCAATGTCGCCTTTCTCGTTGGCGGTATTGGCCTTGATGATACCTCTCTTGGAAGAACGGATGAAGTTAAGAATAGTAGCCTTCTCCTCTGAATCAGGGAAGCCTGCCTCAACTTTAGCACATCCGTCAGTGATATTGTATCCCTGGAAGTAGATAGTATCGTAGATATCCTTGATGTTTCTTACAACGTCAGCAGAGAAACCGCGACGACGGAGACCGACGATATTCACACCAGCATAGCAGATAGGGTCACGTCCGCAGAGAACGTAAGGAGGGATATCCTTATTGATCTTGGACATACCGCCCACCATGGCGTGGCAGCCGATTCTTGTGAACTGGTGAGCCTTTGCACCACCACCGATGATCGCCCAGTCAGCAACCTGCGTTTCACCGGCGATTCCGACGTAACTTACAAGAATACAATGATTTCCTACCTCGCAGTCATGTGCCACATGCACGTATGACATGAGAAGAGTATTGCTTCCGATCTTTGTAACGCCTTTGCCGCTTGCCTTGGTACCACGGTTAATGGTAACGCACTCACGGATAGTTACATTGTCACCGATTTCAACATAAGTGATCTCACCGTCAAATTTAAGGTCCTGCGGAACTGCTCCGACAACTGCTCCAGGATAGACCTCGCAGTTCTTTCCCATCTTGACATAAGGGAAAACCACAGCATGAGGATAAATCTTGCAACCATCACCAATCTCTACATTATCATCGATGAATGCATAGGGTCCGATTTCAATGTTATCTCCAAGAATTGCCTTAGGGCTTACTGAAGCCAATGGATGAATCTTGTTCATACTTCTATCTTTTATTTTATTTGGCAAGTAGTGCACGCACTGCCTTTGCTGTATTAGTATTGATGGTGTGGCCAGGCTTGAAAGCTGTCACGGCAGCATTGAGGTAGCCTCCGGCCAGTCTCATGTCGCCTATCATGTCCAGCAGTTTGTGTCTGCCGCACTCATTAGGGAAATGCAGTTTAAGATTGCTGAGATAACCGCTCTCGCTCACGCCAAGTTTTGGCTGGTTGAACAGTTTGGCTACCCTGTCAAGCTGCTCGTCAGAAACGGGATGCTCTACGATCACAATCGCATTCTCCACGTCACCGCCCTTCACCAGATTATTGGCAAGCAAGAATTCCACTTCATGGAAGAACACGAATGTACGGCAAGGTCCGATCTCCTCAGCATAATTTTCAGAAAGATTCCATGATGCCTTCTGTACACCAAGGACATGAGAATTGAAATCGGCTGTTATCTCGAACGAAGGCTTGTCCGCAGGAGTAAGCTTCACCCACGAACCGGTCTTCTCATCTTTCAGTTCAATGTCTTCAGGAATATCCAGATATACGCGCTCGGCATCCTGCTCCACCACGTTACCGGCAAAAGCCTTCACATAAGGAAGGGCGCTTCCGTCCAGAATAGGAACCTCCACATTGTCAAGTTCGACAATGGCATTATCAATGCCCATTCCGGTCAATGCTGACATCAGATGCTCTATAGTAGATACAGAAACCTCTCCGGACGAAATGGTCGTACTTCTCGCCGTGCTGGAAACATTCTCCGCAAGGGCTGCCACAAATGCCTCTGTACCAATATCTTTTCTAAGGAATACAATTCCTGTCCCGGCCGGAGCCGGCTTCACTGTCATCTCCGCTACACGTCCCGTGTGGAGACCTTTGCCATGAAATTGACAGGCATTGATAAGTGTAAGCTGCTTCATTAACAAATCATTTTGTTCCGCAAATGTGGAACTTTACTAATAAATATATGTGTCTAAAATTTCACAAATATATGTATTTTCAGCAACTTAGCCAAAAGTTGCGGCATTTTGGACTCTTTTGGCTCCAAAACAGCCCACCGGCTCCACGGAATTACTTGCCCTGCTGCTTGAACACAGCGTAACTCCTGAGATACTGGCTTACAGGGATTGCCGGAGAACCGAGAAGCTTCTCGCCGGACTTCTTCACATTGCTGATTACGCCGGCCTGCGCTCCGATCTGGGTATTGTCAGGAATATTGAGATGACCTGCAATACCTACCTGGCCTCCGAAAATACAGTTCTTTCCGATCTTTGTCGAACCCGCGATACCGCACTGTGCAGCCATAACGGTGTTGTCCCCTATCACGACATTATGCGCAATCTGGCAGAGATTGTCGATTTTCACGCCATTGCCGATGATTGTCGATTCCATTTCAGACCTGTCAATGGTAGTGCACGCGCCGATTTCGACATTGTTTCCGATGATGACATTGCCGATATGCTCGATCTTCTCCCATGTTCCGTCAGGCTGAGGGGCGTTTCCGAAACCGTCAGAGCCGATTACGGCATTGGAATGGATAATCACATTGTCACCGATAATCATACCAGGATAAATGCTCACTCCAGGATAGATGATGCAATGCGAACCGATCTTGGTATTGTCACCTATATATACATTCTCATAAATCTTTGTATAGTCACCGATTACAGCATGATGACCTACATAGGAATGGCTTCCGAGATAAACCTTCTTTCCGAATTTGGTGGTCAGGAACCATGATGACCTGAAACCGCGATGCCTCCTGTCAGTCCTCTTCTGGAGAGTCACATACTTGAGGAGTTCCGCTACTGCAGTATATGCATCATCCACCCTGATCATGGTGCACGACACCTTCTCCTTGGGCTCGAAAGACTTGTTCACAAGAAGGATACTTGCCTTGCAAGTATAGACATAGTGTTCGTATTTAGGATTCGCAAAGAAGCACAACTGACCCGCCTTGCCATGTTCAATCTTGGCAAAAGAAGTAACCTTCGCCTCAGAATCCCCGTCAACGGTTCCTCTCAGGACTTTCGCCAGCTGTTTGGCTGTAAATTCCATAATTTCAATATTTTATTTCACTTAAGTGTGCCCGCAGCTAACGGACCGGATAATTATTAATGCAAAGTAAACACTTTTACGTTACTTTAGCAAGAATGTAACACCCCAGTTCCCGCGCCAAGCGCCAAAATAAACATAAAATCCGGAATAAATCAATGTCAGCCGGCACCTATGGTGAAAATAAAATTTCCCATTTCAGAAAATAATGCTTATCTTTGCAAAAGTGAGTTGAGATAGGGGACGGGCGCGTCTCCTATCTTTTTTATTGGAAACATGATATTTGCTTATGGACAAAGCATTGATATATAAAGAAATGACAGCACCGGTGGAGTCCCGCGGATGTTTCATCACAGAAGTGACCATCAGCTCGGACAACGACATCGTGCTGGCCATCGAATCAGAAGAAGGGACAGTGGACATGGACGACTGCGTGGCTGTAAACAACGCCTTTCTGGCAGTTTTCGACCAGGAAAAGGAAGATTATTCCCTCACTGTCACATCAGCAGGCCTCGACCAGCCGTTCAAGATTCTGAAACAGTATCAGAAGGCCGTAGGTTCCAAGGTGGAAGTCAAGACACGTGACGGAAGAAAACTTACAGGCACCCTCGTCTCGGCTAACGAAAACGGCTTCGTGCTCTCCTATGAAGTCAAGGAAGCGGTTCCGGGCAAAAAGAAGAAAGAAATGGTAAAACACGAGGACACTTTCGCCTACGACGAAATCAACTCAGTTGTACCTCATATAGATTTTGACTAGAAAATATAAAAATTATAACCATTATGGAAGGAGAAAAAATAGACCTCAAATCAGCTTTCGCGCTTTTCAAAGACGAGAAGCACATTGACCGTCCGGTCATGATGGGCGTTTTGAAGGATGTTTTCATGACACAGCTCGCCAAGACATTCGGCTCAGCTGACAATTTCGACGTCATCATCAATGTCGATAAAGGCGACTGCGAAATCTATCAGAATCTGGAAGTCGTAGAGACCGTAGAGAATCCGAACACCCAGATTTCCATCAAGGAAGTGAACAGGGACGGAGACGACTACGAACTCGGCGAGACATTCACCAGAAAGGTGGAACTCAAGGACTTCGGCAGACGAGGCATCCTCAATATCAGACAGAACCTTCAGGGAAGGATCATGGATATCGAGAAAGCCAACCTCTACAACAAGTACACCGACAAGATAGGCGAGATCTTCACAGGTGAGATCTACCAGACATGGGCAAAAGAGGTCCTCATCCTCGACGAAGACGGAAACGAGCTCAGGCTGCCTAAGTCAGAGCAGATTCCGGGAGAGCATTTCAAGAAGAACGACACTGTCCGCGCCATCATCAAGAGCGTGGAGATGAAGAACAACACCACTCCTTACATTGTTCTTTCCAGAACATCAGACGAATTCCTCAAGAAACTCTTCGAGCAGGAAGTTCCTGAGATTTATGACGGACTCATCACTATAAAGAAGGTAGTCCGCATCCCTGGCGAAAGAGCCAAGGTGGCAGTAGAATCATACGATGACAGAATCGATCCTATCGGAGCCTGCATCGGTGTCAAGGGATCACGTATCATCGGCATCGTACGCGAACTCCGCAACGAGAACATTGACGTTCTCCAGTGGACAAGCAACACACAGCTCCTCATCCAGAGAGCGCTCAATCCTGCTAAGATATCTTCTATCGACATGGGCAAGGAAGAGACAGACAAGATCAAGGTCTTCATGCTTCCTGACGAAGTCAAGAAGGGCATCGGAAAAGGCGGTTGCAACATCAAGCTTGCAAGCATGCTCGTAGGCAGGGAGATCGAAGTTTGGAGAGAGATTCCTAAGGAAGAAGGAGAAGAGGAGGGAGATGACGAGGACGTACTCCTCAGCGAGTTCAGCAATGAAATCGATCCTTGGGTCATCGAAAGACTCCAGTCGATCGGCTGTGACACAGCCAAGAGTGTTCTGGCATTGGATCCGGCAGACATCGCAAAGCGGGCAGACCTTGAAGATGAGACCGTTGCCGATGTTGTGAACATTCTCCGCGCAGAATTCGAAGAGGAATAGAAACAATGGCCGGCGACAGGGAAAATTCCTGAACCGGCCACAGTTTGCGGCACAAAATAGAGTAAAGTATTAATTTTAAAGGGGTTTTTATGGCAGAAATCAGACTAAACAGGCTAACAAAGCAATTCAATATCGGACTTCAGACTCTCGTTGATTTCCTCAACGGGAAAGGTGCAGAGTTGGAAATGAATCCTAATGCAAAAGTTTCGGACAAATTCCTTCCGGACCTCGAAAAAGCTTTCGGCAGCGACGCCAAGGCAAAAGAGGACTCAGACAAAGTCCAGATCAAGTTAAAGGAGATCATTGAAAAAGGATCGAAGAAGAAAGAAGAAGAGGAAGAAGAGCCGGCAAGTGGAAACACTGTCATAATCAGAGGCGCGGCCGGAAACCGATTCCCTAAACAGGAAGAAGAGGTGAACGTTCCAGAGGAACCAGTCAAGGAAGAAAAACCTGAAGCCGGATCTGAGAAAGTCACCGTAAAAGAACCTGAGACAAAGGAACCGGAAGTCAAAGTACCTGAGGTGAAGACACCTGAGGTGGCTGAGCCTGCCGTGAAAGAACCTGAGGTGAAACCTGAAGCAAAAATCGAGGCTGCACCTGTCCCTGTTGCCGCAGAGCCAAAAAAAGAAGAACAAACAAACAATATGAAAGTCGAGACGGCAACACCTTCTCAAGAACCGTCAAAAGAGGTTAAGACGGCTCCTGTCAATGTTGCAGAACCATCCGTACAAACCCCTTCGGAGCAGGTTCCAAATCCATCTGTCAAGAAATCTGATATGAAAAAGAGCGACAGAAACCTCAATCAGAAAGAATTCAATCCGAAGGCGGACAAAGCCAAGATCAAGGCCGAGCACAAACTCCAGAAAGCCGCATCAAGCACAGAGGATGAAAGCAGTTCCGTAACAGGCGGTCTCAAGATTGTCGGCAAAGTGGACCTTTCACAGTTCGACAAGAAGCCGAGCAATAAGAAGAGAGAGCGCATTTCCAAGGGAGGCAGCCAGAAAGTCGATGTCAATAAGATCGACGCTGACGAGAAAGGCGGAAAAGACTCCAAGAAGAACCGCAACGGCAACGGCAATAACAATAACAACGGAGGCGGAAACAATAACGGAAAGAAAGATTTCCGTGGCGGAAAAGACCAGCAGGGCGGTGGAAAGAACAACCGCAGGAAGGACCGCAACAACGACCGTTTCAAGCCGGCCATGACTGAGGCCGAGCAGGAGGAGATGCAGAAGGAAATCCAGAAGCAGGTGAAAGAGACCTACGCCAGGATGAACGACAGCAAGAGCAAGAACAATTTCGGAGCAAAGCACAGAAAGGAGAAGAGAGAACTCGCATCCCAGAAACTTCAGGAGGAGATGGCTCAGGAGGCAGCAGAGAAGAAGATTCTCAAAGTCACCGAGTTCGTTACTGTCAATGACCTTGCAACATTGATGAACAACACTCCTGTAAACAAAGTCATCGAGGCATGTTTCAGTCTCGGTCTCATGGTGTCAATCAACCAGAGACTTGACGCAGAGGCACTTGTGCTTGTTGCAGAGGAGTTCGGATACAAAGTCGAGTTCGTGACCGCGGATATCCAGAATGAGATAAACCAGGACACTGAGGAGCCTGAGAACGAGGCAGATCTCGTGACAAGACCTCCTATCATCACAGTGATGGGACACGTTGACCACGGTAAGACATCCCTCCTCGACTACATAAGACAGACCAATGTCATCGCAGGTGAGGCCGGAGGTATCACACAGCACATCGGTGCATACAACGTGGTACTCCATGACGGACGCAGGATTACTTTCCTCGACACCCCTGGACATGAGGCCTTCACGGCCATGCGTGCACGTGGTGCCCAGCTGACCGACCTCGCGATTATCATCATCGCAGCCGATGACGCGGTCATGCCACAGACGGTCGAGGCCATAAACCACGCACAGGCGGCAGGCGTCCCTATGGTGTTCGCCATAAACAAGATAGACAAGCCGGGTGCACAGCCTGAGAAGATTCGCCAGCAGCTCGCGCAGATGAACATCCTCGTCGAGGACTGGGGCGGCAAATATCAATGCCAGGAAATTTCAGCCAAGAAGGGTCTCAATGTCGATAAACTTCTCGAGAAAGTCCTTCTCGAAACCGACCTCATGGACCTCAAGGCCAACCCTAAGAAGCTCGGAGTCGGCACAGTCATCGAGTCCTCACTCGACAAGGGCCGCGGATATCTCGCGACAATCCTTGTCCAGGACGGAACAGTACATACCGGAGACATGGTTCTCAGCGGATGCTACTACGGACGTGTAAAAGCCATGTTCAACGAGCGTGGCCAGAAAGTCGAGACGGCAGGTCCTTCCACCCCTGTTTCAATTCTCGGTCTCAACGGAGCACCTAGCGCCGGTGACAAGTTCAATATCATGAACGACGAGAAAGAGGCCAAGGCCATCGCTAACAAGCGTGAGCAGCTCATCCGAATCCAGGGCATCAAGACCCAGAAGCATATGACCCTCGAAGAAATCGGTCGCCGCATCGCCATCGGTAACTTCAAGGAACTCAATATCATCGTCAAGGGTGACGTGGACGGTTCGGTAGAGGCACTCTCAGATTCATTGATCAAACTCTCTACAGAAGAGGTTCGTGTCAATGTCATCCACAAGTCGGTGGGTGCAATCTCCGAGTCCGATGTCATGCTGGCAACCGCATCCGATGCGATTATCATCGGATTCCAGGTACGTCCTTCATCTGACGCAAGAAACCTGGCAGAGAAAGAGGGTATCGAAATCCGTCTCTACTCTATCATCTATGACGCCATCAATGAGGTTACGGACGGTATCGAGGGTATGCTCGAGCCTGAGAAGAAAGAGGAAGTCACAGCTACCGCAGAGGTTAAGCAGACCTTCCACATCTCCAAGGTCGGAACCATCGCAGGCTGTCTCATCAAGGACGGCAAGATGCTGGCAAAGAGCAAGGTACGTCTTATCCGCGACGGCATCGTAATCTATACCGGAGAGCTTTCATCTCTCAAGCGCGGCAAGGATGACGCCAAGGAAGTACTCGCAGGAATGGAGTGCGGTATCGGCATTGACAAGTACAATGACGTAAAACCTGGCGACATCATCGAGGCATTCCAGATTGTGGAAATCAAGAGGACTCTGTAAAAACAATTCATATAATCAAAACGAGGCTGGTTCATAATCGAATCAGCCTCATTTGTTTATATCCAGTTCTTTTACTAACGAAAGCAAATTTAGTGAATTCCCGGTCACTCAACTTATGAGAAAACAGAAAGTTACCTCAACAGCGAATATGGAGAACAACCGAGTACAGACGCAAGATTCAACACGGCTTCAGACTCCGCCTTGGAAATGTCCTGCTTGTTCTGCTCATAGGCACGAATCATCCGCAAAGACACTCCTGAACGCTCCGACAGTTCCTGCTGCGTAAATCCTGCTGACTTCCGCTGCCGCTTCAATGAGGATATCCCCGTCTCGGATTCAGCCATGATTTTCAATGCAGAAGCAACAAACTTGCTGAGGTCCGCCTCATGAAATGCAGGATACATACGGATGACACGACGCTCATCTATTCCTCTTTTCTTCAATGCTTCAAATGACATTCCCGTAAACCATTGAAGATAAGCAAGTACCCAGCCGGTCCAAAAAATAACAGAACGATCTTCAAGCACATAGTCGAACCTGTCAAATCGTCCGCCGGTACTTTCAATAATACTTTGGGCCAAATCAATGCCGGACATTCCCACAAGAAATCGCGGATTTCCGTTCTCAAAATGACGAATAACCCTTCCGGCAAGCATCCGGTCATAGAACTCGCCGATACCCCCGGCACATGACATGGCTCCATAATCCAGAGCCACGGCAAGATTGCGCATAGCATCTTCCAAATACAACTTATCGTAGGCGCGAATCATCATTTTTCCAGTTATTTCTCACAATATCTATAACATATATGCCATTCAAAGTCGGTTCCGACTCTTACCTTTTCATCGACTTGTTTTGACGCGCCCGGCCGGCGGTGAGGCCGCCGGATACTATTCCGTTCTTGGAGCTATGCTTCTAAGCTGGGCCTCCAGGACTTTGGCCAGCCTGGCATGTCCCTCATCAGAAGGATGAAGTTTGTCAGTGTCATTAGGGAAATAATCCGCCTGCTCACTCATGGTCGGAAGAAGACCGGAAATGGCGTTCAGGTCAATGACAGGAACCGACCATATATTGCCGGCCTCCTTGATGGCCTGAATGTAGGCATCCACGTACTCTCCGCAGCTGTTAGTGTAATTCTCATCAGGCTGCACATTGTTTTCAGCAAAATTCGCATAACCGCGATGAAGAGGAGTCATCAGAATTATCTGCTTGCGCGGAAAAATCCTCTTCAGCAGCTCCATTGCAATATTGATGCGTCCCTTGAATGTGGAATTGTCGAAAACCAATGTCCTGTGCTGTCTGGTTTTCATTGACTTCATCTCACCGGCGGCAGCCTCCACCTGGACGGTCTCCTCATGGTACCACTCACCGACATTGACACCGGCATTGAAATCATTCGTTCCCATCAGGATGAGAATCGCGTCGAAATCCAGACCATGCTCCTTTTCCAGACGGCCCGCCTGAACAGGAATCCTGTCCCATTGGCGCCCGTTTTCCGCGTAAGAATATGGGATGATGCCGATATCACGGCTCATGTACCAGTAATACTTCTCATTCCCGTTGTTCGCATTGCTGTCCGAAATGGAATCTCCGAATATGGCGACTCTGGCACCGCTCCAGGGATGTTCATTCTGAGCCTTCGTCTGGATTCCTGCAAACAGGAGCAAGACCAGCATTGTCAATGTCTTAAGAATTTGTCTTCTGTTCATTTTATGAGTCATTTATGAAGCAAATATAATGAATTCTCACCTCTGATGCTCAAAAAATTTATGGCAAACTCTCAATGCGGCATACGAAAAAAGCGTTTCAAAACTCTCGTTTCAAAACGCCCTCGTGTTGAGATACCACGACTCGAACGTGGACTAAGTGAACCAAAATCACTTGTGCTGCCATTACACCATACCTCAATTCAACTTGGCAAAGATAGGATTATTTTCCTTTATCACCAAACGTATTTCCCGCCATGCGGACAAAATCCACATATCTTTCACCTGCAAAGCCTTTTTTCCCGACCTTGACAGTCATCGGAAGCAACTGCAGGTCGAACGAATCCAGAACACTTTCCAGAGGAGAAACTCCCCTGCGGACAGCCGAATCATCATAAAGAGAAACGAACAACACCCTCATTTTCCGATTTGCTGACATGAGTCTTGTCAATGCTGCAAGAGACTCCCTGCAATGCCGGCACTTGGTATCGAAAAAGAAAATGTATGTATCCGACGGCAGACGGCGGAGATTCCAGACACGGGACCTTGCATTGACCTTAACCGCTTCCGAATGAAGTTCCGAGGCGCTCAGGATAAAATCCGGGACGCCGCCGGCAGCCAGTGTTCCGTAGATTTTCAAGTCCGGCAAACGCGAACCCGGCATTGACCTTGACAGCAAATCCGACATCGTCCTGGCGTAGCCGATGACATTGACAGTATCTGCGGGGGTATCCCAGATGTCCGGGCGAGACAAGATATACTTGTCAATGAGATATTTGTCGGCTTCCCTGTATCTTCCTTCGTATTTATCTGACATCCAGTAGAATACGTCACCGATAGTCTCTTTGAAAGCAGCCACGTCAGGCAGAGACTGAGACGCGATCCTGTCCGTCAGGGCATTCACATCATCCACCTTGAAATCATCTCCCAGACTGCCGAAAATCCTGTCAAGCAAAGTATTCGATTCATCACTTCCGTACTTGTAATCATCTGAAGCATAAATATTTGCCAGCATTGATTCGAGAGCCGGAACATCCAGACGACGACCGAGAATGACATTGTCCTTCCCTATCAGGAACATCTGCGGGGTCTTTAGTACGCCGTACTTGAGTTGGAAATCCGACTTCACTTCAGGGTCCCAGAGATGATGGACGTCCACCATAGGCGACTTGATATCCAGACGATTGTCCCTGTACTCTCGCCACGAAAGACTGTCAGCCCCGGCATAGACCGCATAAAAAACCAGCGGATGCTTTGATACTGAAAGACTTGTGCGTAACATGACCGAAGTCACGAGGCAGTCCGGACAGCCGGTGTCATAGAAATAAAGTATGCCGTAACGCTTGGACGGAGCGCCGAAAAGAGTCAAAGAATCGCCGCGGGAATCCTCCATTGTCAATGCCGGAGCACGTTCGCCGATGAGGGAACTCCTGTTGAAATCCGCAAAAATACGCGCATTCATAAGGTCAATGTCAGTCTTCATCTTGACCTTTCCGGTAAAGAACCATTTGTCTGCGATGTCTATTGCAACCGCCTCTGCACCCATCACCGGAGACGACATGTAATCAGCATATAATTTCAACGCAACATGCTGACGCACAATGGAATCTGTGCAGCTTTCAATGATAGTCGCGCAATCCTGCTTCTGGTCTTCCGGCCTGATTGTCTCAAGCGCACGGACATATTCATCGAGTTTCGCGTCTAGAGACTTCAGAGCTGATGAATCCACCTGCTGCGCACCCGAAGTGATGCAGGTCAATGCCAGTGCAACGGCCAGTACCATTATCCTAAAGTATCTCATGACGCTCATATAAATTACAGATTATCATTGACGTAAACTCGCGCCGAAGGCGGAACAAGTCATTGACATTGACCTGATTCCGATGGTGGCATTGACCTTGCCCTAGGCCTTTGCGGCCGGCAGGACGACGCCTTCCGGCAGGAAAAGCGAGGTGTTGCCGTGGTGCTTCAGGATGTCACGCACCGCTGACGATGAGATGTGCGCAAACTCCTGAGCTGTAGGGATTATGATGGTCTCAATGTCAGGGGCGAGCCTTCTGTTGGCGTCGGCTATTGACCTTTCTGTCTCGAAGTCGATCATGTTTCTTACGCCACGGACGATGTGGCGGATTCCGAGTTCGTGACAGGTATCGATGGTGAGGTTGTCATACTTTATGATGCTTACCCCGTCAAGGCCCTTAACTGCCTGACTGATAATATCTATGCGCTGGTCCATATCGAAGAAGCCGCGCTTGTCCTGATTTATGCCGACGGCCACGATGACCTCGTCAAACATTGTCAGGGCACGTTTCAGAATATTCAGATGACCTGCTGTAAATGGATCAAATGATCCCGGAAACAAAGCTTTTGTCATACGTTTACAAACTATATCTGCCAGTCTATCGGGGACTTGCCCTCAGACATGAGAATTTCATTGGTTTTGGAAAAATGACGGCAGCCGAAAAAGGCGCCGCGAGCAAGTGGCGACGGATGAGCCGCCTCCAGGACATGGTGTCTGGAAGTGTCTATCAATGCCTTTTTGCTCCTTGCGAAATTGCCCCAGAGAAGGAAGACCACTCCGTCGCAATGCTGTGATATATAACTGATTACAGCATCGGTAAACTGCTGCCATCCGATAGCGCTGTGAGATGTAGGCTCCCCCGCACGGACAGTCAGGACGGCATTGAGAAGAAGAACTCCCTGGTCTGCCCATTTACGCAAATCAGGGCATCCGCTCATCTTTATCCCGAGGTCAGACTCTATCTCCTTGAAGATATTTTTCAGGGACGGAGGGGCCGGGACATCAGCCGGAACAGAAAATGACAAGCCCATGGCCTGTCCTGCTCCGTGGTAGGGATCCTGCCCCAGAATGACGACCTTGACCTTGTCAACAGGTGTAAGCTCAAAGGCCTTGAATATCTCCCCTCCCGGAGGAAATATCTGCCGGCCTTCAGCCTTTTCTTTATGAAGATACTGTACCAGTGACGTGAAGTACGGTTTTGCGAACTCGTCCTTCAGCGCCTCTTTCCAGCTCTGTTCTATTCTGACGTCCATTACGCGAATATGAATCTGACGACATCCTCGATGTTGTTCACATACTGGAATGTCATGCCTTTGATGTACTTCTCATTGATATCCTCGATATCCTTTCTGTTGTCCTCAGAAATCACGATAGTATCCACGCCGGCTCTCTTGGCTGCAAGAATCTTCTCCTTGATACCGCCGACAGGCAGGACTCTTCCGCGGAGCGTCATCTCGCCGGTCATCGCAATACCCTTTCTGACAGCGACGCCTTTGAGCGCGGACAGCATTGAGCTCACGAGTGTTATGCCGGCTGACGGACCATCCTTCGGGGTCGCGCCTTCCGGAACATGCACGTGGATGTCTTTCTCTGCGAACTCCTTGGCGGTCATTCCTGCCATGTCAGGATGGGCCTTGATGTACTGGTAAGCAATGGTTGCAGACTCTTTCATCACGTTTCCGAGATTACCGGTCATGCTGAGCGCACCCTTGCCTTCGCTGACTGAACTTTCGACGAAGAGGATTTCGCCTCCCATCTGTGTCCATGCAAGGCCTGTCACCACGCCGACTCCCTCATTTCCATTCTGTTTGTCATGGAAAGCCGTCGGCAGTCCGAGATATTCCTTGAGGTTTTCCTTCTTGATGACAGAAGGATAGTACTCGCCCATGGCTATCTTCTTGGCCGTAACGCGGGCAATCTTCGCAATCTGCTTTTCAAGACCGCGGACACCTGATTCGCGGGTGTACTGGTCAATGATTTCAGCCATGGCAGCCTTGTCGATCTTCAGGTCCTTCTTGCCGATGCCGTGCTCCTCGAGTTCCTTAGGGACGAGGAATTTCTTGGCGATTTCCATCTTTTCCTCTGCAAGATATCCTGTAACATTGATAAGTTCCATTCTGTCGAGCAGGGCCGGCTGGATAGTCGAAATGTCATTGGCAGTGGTTATGAACAGCACGTGCGACAGGTCGTAATCGACGTCCAGATAGTTATCGTGGAATGTGACATTCTGCTCCGGGTCAAGTACTTCGAGGAGAGCCGATGACGGGTCGCCCTTGAAATCGCTGCTGAGTTTGTCTATCTCGTCCAGGACCATGACAGGGTTTGATGTCTTGGCCTTGGCGATGCCGTTGATGACACGGCCCGGCAATGCGCCGATGTATGTCTTGCGGTGTCCTCTGATTTCCGCCTCGTCATGCATACCGCCCAAAGCGATACGGACGTACTTCCTGCCAATTGCCTTGGCGATGGACTTTCCGAGGCTGGTCTTTCCTACTCCCGGAGGGCCGTAGAGGCAGAGAATCGGGGATTTCATGTCGCCCCTGAGTTTCAGGACGGCAAGGTACTCGATGATTCTCTCCTTGACTTTTTCCAGCCCGTAGTGGTCCTCGTCCAGAACCTTCTGGGCGTGCTTGAGGTCAAGGTTATCCTTGGACATGTCGTTCCATGGAAGGTCCAACATGAATTTCACGTAGTTGTACTGGATGCTGTAGTCCGGAGATGACGGATTGTACTTCTCGAGCTTGGCTATTTCCTTCTCGAAAATCTCCTTCACTTCCGCAGAGCAATTCTTCTTGGCAGCCTCGGCACGGAGTTTTTCTATCTCCTCATCCCCGTCCATACCGAGTTCTTCCTGAATGGTACGGAGCTGGTTGTTAAGGTAATACTCCCTCTGCTGCTGGTCGATTTCGTTCTTGACCTTGGAATTGATTTCCTGCTTGATTTTCAAGAGTTCGACCTGGGTGTCCAAGACATTGAGCAGCTGCATTGCCCTTGTCTTCATGTCCTCGTACTTGAGCAGTGTGACCTTGTCGTGGAAGTTTTCCACTTCAATGGTGGTGGCAATGAAGTTCACAAGGAAGTCGAAGTCCTCGATGTTTTTCAATGCCGTCACTGCCTCCTTAGGTGCGAGTGAGGATGACCTGAGAATGGCTACCGACTTCTCTTTCAAGGAGTCAGCTATGATTTTCACGTCATTCTGGGACATGTCAGCGCTGATGTCCTCGAGATACTGGACGTTTGCGCGCAAATACGGGTTCTCAGAGAGGATTTCTCCCAGTTCAAACCTTTTCAGGCCCTGTAGCACAGCTGAAATGGTGCCGTCAGGCATTTCGAAGGTCTTGATGATTCTGGCGACGGTTCCGAACGGAAACAGGTCCTCGGCTCCCGGATCCTCCACAGCGACATCATTCTGCGGAACTGCACCGATGAAGGAGTTGCTCTTCTGTGCATCCGTGATGAGTTTTATGGATTTTTCCCTGCCTATAGTTATAGGATAGATGGCGCCCGGGAAAATGACCGCGTTCCTCAGCGCAAGAAGCGGCAAGGAGTCAGGAAGTTCGGTCTCCTCGAATTTTGATGAGACGTCACCTGCCATGACCGGTATGATGCTGACTTCGGCACCTTCTGGAGCCATGATATCCGAAAATTTATCTGTCATAATATACTATGTGTTTTCTTTATAAATAAGTCACAATTACCCATTCTGACAATTTGTCATGCAGAAGAATACAAAATGAACCATATTATATATAAGTCAATCTCTATGCCAGAGCCGGTGTCCGGTGTCGTCCGGTGTCCGAAATGGCACATAATCTTGCAAATCTGCACAATAAAAATGTAAAAACGAAATTTTTGACGATATGCTGCGAGATTCCGCAATATCGGGAGTTTACCGTTTTAGAACCATGATTTTTATCGTAATTGTTTGTAAATAAAAAAAATAACCTTATCTTTGTCACCCAATTTGCAAATAAAGATACAGTAATATTTAATATCAGTTGTTATGACAAAAGCAGAGATCGTTAACGAGGTTGCCAAGTCAACCGGATTAGAGAAAACAACAGTGCAGACTGTTGTCGAGGCTTTCATGGAAACTGTAAAGGCTTCACTCGTAAGAGAGGAACCGGTATATCTTCGTGGATTCGGTAGCTTCATCATCAAGCACAGAGCAGAGAAAGCTGCGCGCAATATCACAAAGAACACGACCATGACAATCCCGGCACACAACATTCCGGCTTTCAAACCGGCTAAGGTCTTCACAAGTGCTGTTAAGAAATAAATTTTAAATTTTTCAAACTATGCCAAGCGGTAAAAAGAGAAAAAGACATAAGATGGCAACGCACAAGCGTAAAAAGCGCTTGCGCAAGAACAGACATAAGAAGAAGTAATTTTTCAGTGTCTGCCATTTTAGCAGTCTGCTAGAAGAGAGAGGCTGACCGGTAGTCCGGACGGCCTCTTTAGTTTTTATATGGAAAGGCTGCCTTTCCTACTGTCGTTGCGGTACGTCACCGCAATGTATTGCTTTACTAATAAATATTGATTTATCCTGATGGAATCTGAAAAAGAATCAGTCAAAGACTTGATTGTAGATGTCGGCGCTGATGAGGTAAGGATTGCATTGATGGAGAACCATCGTCTCATCGAACTGAACAAGGAGTCCAGCAAGGGGCACAGTTTCACGGTCGGGGATGTCTTCCTCGGCAAGGTGAAAAAGATTATGCCTGCGCTCAACGCTGCCTTTGTGGATATCGGAGACGAGAAGGAAGCTTTCATCCATTATCTGGATCTCGGTTTCTATTTCACTGCGTTTGACGAGTTCGTCCGCAAGACTAATACGAATACCGATGCCGACGAGTTGTTTTCGGGCATTCAGCTTGGACCTATTCTTGAGAAAGAGGGTCAGATCGAGAACATACTCAAGCCGGGACAGATGGTAATTGTCCAGATTGTGAAGGAGCCTATCTCCACCAAAGGTTCCAGACTTACGGCCGAGATTTCATTGGCAGGACGCAATATTGTACTCCTCCCTTTCGCGAAGAAAGTGAGCATATCCCAGAAGATCTCTTCAAAGGAAGAGAAGAAAAGACTTGAAACATTGGTCAGGAGCATTCTTCCCCAGAATTATGGCGCGATTATCAGGACCGCCGCCGAAGGTAAAAATGCAGCGATTCTTGTATCCGAGCTTAAATCATTGATAAGCAAATGGGAAGGTTCCTGGTCAAAATTGTCGAAAAACAAGAGTATCCAGCCGCTCTTTTCAGAGTACAGCAAGACCACGACAATATTGAGAGATTTGTTCAATGACAGTTTCTCCAATGTGTATGTCAATGACACTAAGGAGTTCGAGGAAATCAGAAAGTACATTTCCCAGATTTCGCCGGACAAGGAGAAGATCGTAAAGTTCTATGATGACAAGGAGCCTATCTTCGACCATTTCGAAGTTACCAGGCAGATCAAGAGTTCTTTCGGTAAAGTGGTTCCCATTAAACAGGGGGCATATCTTGTTATAGAATCGACAGAGGCGCTTAACGTGGTGGATGTCAACAGTGGTATCAGGGCCAAGACCAATGACCAGGAAGAGAACACCTACGAGGTGAACCGCTACGCCGCAGAGGAAATTGCGAGACAGCTGAGGCTCAGAGATATGGGCGGAATTGTGATTGTGGACTTCATTGACATGGAGAATCAGGATCACAAGAACGGGCTGTTCAAATACATGACTGATCTTATGCAGGATGACAGGGCCAAGCACAATGTGCTCCCTCTCACGAAGTTCGGTCTGATGCAGATAACGAGGCAGAGGATTCGTCCTGTGACTGAAATCAATACGACTGAGGTTTGTCCGGTCTGTCACGGCACGGGTAAGATTGCTCCGAGTCTTGTTATCGATGAGGACATTGAGCGCAAGATTTCCTTCTACGCAACAGAGAACGATGTAAAGTCTTTCATTCTCAAGACAGGACCAATTCTGGGTGCTTATATTTCCAGGGGATTCAATTCTTTCCTCAGGAAGTGGAGAAGAAAGTACAAGTGCAAGATCAAGCACGAGGAAGTCCAGGACTTCAGCGTTTTGCAGTATGAATTCTACAATGAGAATGGGGATAAGCTGGACAGCTGACTCCTGACAAAGGTTTACACGAAGAGCCCGGCCGGTATGGCAAGGCTCTTCGTTTGGTTTTTGGGGGCCCGATGGCAGGGCCGGGCTCGGATAGGGCTCGGCGGATTCATGTTTTATAACTTCTTGATAAACAAATAGTTCTGAAATCCAAATCTGCCGACACCTCCGGGCGTGATTCGACCTGAAAATAAAGTAAGTAGATACTGATAGCGCGTCAATACGTAAAGCCGGAGACGCTTACCCCGTTTTGCGGGACGGTGCCACACGGTCACTCGTAACACATTGATAATCAGATACCATTTATTTTAAGCGTGGATTTGCGGGCTTTTTTTGGCCAGAAATCCACATAGCAATTTGTAACTATTTGTGTGATAGAATTTTATGATTATGGGCGTGGCGTCGTCCCGACACGGAAAACGAACAGCCTGATTGTCATTATTGCTTTGCAATTTTCCGGGGTCTGTATCGCGCCCGGCGGAGGTGCGGCCGTGGGAGGTTCGCTTCGCTCATCCCTGTCGGGCTCGCACCCGACATCCCATTCACAAGGCCATGGGCGGCCATGCCTCCCACGGCCGCACCTCCGACCGCGCTTTCGTAAGACTTGGATGGAGCATTTTCCAGAACTCCTCACGCAGGCGCAAAAAAAAGAAACCGGGGAACACTCCTCGATCTCTAAAATAACGTGCGAGCGACCGAAACGGCGACAGACGTTTCCGTTCTCCCCAGGGAGATGTCATACAGTGACAGAGGGGTACGAAACCGCGAGGCCCTGAGCGTTTTTCCAAACCCGACTCGCGGGCGCAAAAAAAGAGACCGGGGAACACTCCTCGATCTCTAAAAAACGTGCGAGCGACCGAAACGGCGGCAGACGTTTCCGTTCTCCCTCGGGAGATGTCACGCAGTGACAGAGGGGTACGAGGCCGCGAGGCCCGGAGCGATTGTCCCGAACTCGTCTCGCGGGCGCAAAAAAAAGAGACCGGGGAACACCCCTCGACCTCTTAATAACGTGCGAGCGAAGGGACTCGAACCCATACGCACGAAGGCACCAGATCCTAAGTCTGGCTTGGCTACCAATTACAACACGCTCGCAAATCCCTTCCGGAAGACTCATAACATGAAGCCCATCGCTGAATACGACCTGGTTGGAAGCTGTCGCATTCTGTGTCCGAAAAGGAATGCAAAGATAGTAAAGGATTTTCAATTCTCAAAACCGGTTAGGATTTTCGTGAAAAATACTGAGAAAAAATACGATATTTGCGCATCGAAAAAAAACAAATAGAAAGAACCGTGGACCAGAACTGGAAACGAAGACTGGCTGAACTCAGGGAAGCCAACAATAATGCTGCATGGTCAATGTCTGAGTTTATCAATGAGACGCCATGCGCTATAACAGAAAGACTTATGAAAGAAGCAGACCCCTCGGGAGAACTACCTGAGGAAATCCTGTATGCAGCATTCATGGCAGGGTTCTGCGGAATATCGGAAGACGACACGACAATAAACGAATACTTCCATGACGCGGTGCATTGCCTTGAGACCAGGAAATATCGGGACAATCCCTATCTTAAAAACATAAAATTTCCAGACACCGCCACACGACATTGGAAATTCACACATTACAGCTACCGGCCATACGAAGCCTTCATCTGCAACGACATTGACATTGACAAAAACCTTAGGGAGGTGCCGCAAATCGGCTTCTTCCGGGAGCGGTTCGCGTATCCGGCGGTCGAGCAGGACGGGCGTGAATGGATGGCGGTGAAACCGAGCGAGATAGAGACAATGCGGGCGCCGATTGAGGAGGCGACGGGAAGGGTTGTGACGTTCGGGCTCGGACTGGGATACTTTGCTTATATGGTGTCGGAAAAGCCGGATGTGACGTCACTGGACATCGTGGAACGGAGCGAGGAGGCAATCGCGCTGTTCGAGGAGCATATCTTGCCGCAGTTCCCCAACAAAGAAAAAATCCGGATAATCCGGAGCGACGCCTTCTGGTTCCTGAATGAAAACATGTGGCAAGACGCCAGGCAGGAGGCCTCAGGTCAATGCGGGGAAGAAACGACTAATGTTCAATGCGAGATAGGTCCGGAGGAGGATCAATGCTTGGAGAGGCAAAACCGAGCAAGCAGAAGCACACAGAGAGGAACGGAGACTGCCAATCGGGAAAAAATGCAGGGGCGCTACGACTACGCTTTCATTGACCTGTGGCACGATACGGCAGACGGACTCGAGCTATACCTGAAAGCAAAACGCATTGAAAATAAGCTTCATACGGCGGGTTTACAGACGAAATTCGCCTACTGGGTCGAGAAGTCGCTGCTCTCAGCACACCGTTGGACAGTATTCGAAAAGACTCTAGCAGAATGCACCACAGAAGAAGAAGCATTGGCCAGACTGTCTGACGACCGCCTAAGAAGAGAGGCTGGACAGACTGCCTGACAACGCCTCTTGGAATCAGGCACATACTAGGGACTGGCGGCTCCGTCTCATGGCTGTCATACAGTCGACTCGTTGCTGTGATATGCCTCCCCAATTTTGTCCGGAAATATCCGCCTTTTTCCGGACAAATTGCTTGGTTATGTACAACTTGTCCCGATTAAAACGTTTTCTTACGGACGAATGTTAACCCGACCTAACTTATCCGGAAAATGACTACTTTCCACGGACATTTTGCAAGTGACCTGCCCCCAAATGTTTGAAAGAAATCACGGCCGACTCTCTCCCCCCCCCAGGCTGTCCGAAAACTTCTTGCCAGACTTAAACACTCCGTACCCCTATTCAAGGCCAGAAGCGGATTCTCGATTCTCACTGAGGAATGTTTGACTTTTCGGACGACCTCTCCCAGTCCGAAAACTCCTCACGAGCCTAAAACACTCCGCACCCCTAAACAAGGTCGAAATCGAGTTCTTGATTCTTCTGGCAGAAGTTTGACTTTTCATAAGCGTCTTCCCTGTTACGTATTGATGAGCATTCACTAGTTTCGACCCTCTTGACAACTGCTGATTTTTATTATTTGCTTCTAAAGTGTTGAATGTCAATGTTATACTAGGCTGAGATAGTCTGACGAACCTGTCAAGCACCCCTTTCGAAACCACCTCTTGACATCCATTGTGTAGCGCAAGTAATTGATTATTAGACGATAAGATAGATACATTACTGCCAAGAGGGTCGAAGGTATGACCATTTCTTTTGTCTCCATTTTTACTTACGTTTGGACTTTGGAAAGCAAACCGCTGGCAGCGCGTCAATACGTAACTCCAGAGACGCTTACGAAAAACACGTGAGAGTCTACTCAATTGAATTCTTTCGGGAGAAAGGCCAGTTTTCACGGACGTTTCTTGGTTTCAAAATAAGGAACTCGAGCAGTTAGGTTGCGTTTCTGTAGAATCATTATAGAACTGCTATTTGGTACCGCCTAAAACGTTTCTGCGGTACCAAATCCCTTCAAAAGAGCCAACGACAGGTCAATGCAAACAATCTCCGGAGAAAGGTCTATGCAAGGAGATGTCGGAGGAAGGCCAATGCAAGGAGATGCCAAAGACGGCCAACGCAAAACAACTGGCGACAGGCCAACGTCCAAAAGACCAAACGACAGGTCAATGTAAGGAAGCACAGGGATGCCACGACCACGCTTTAATCAATCTGGAATCAGGCACATTCTACGGCCTGGCGCCGCACCTAAATCGCAAAACGGGATAGAGGAAAACCAACGAAAAAATCTCCGGAGGAAGGCCAATGCAAGGAGATGGCAAAGAAAGATCAACGCAAAACAACTGACGACAGACCAATGCCACAAAAATCCAGTTCAAGCCAATGCTAAACAGCCCCTCCCATAAACCATAAAAACGGGGCTCCACAAACGTGAAACCCCTTCAGTCAATCTTCCTCATCCGGCATGTTCCCGGCATAATCACGCCACTTGGAAATCAGGGCGGACATGTCTGCCGGCAAGGCTGAATCGAAACGGATGAACTCACGCGTGCGGGGATGCACGAAGCCCAGCGTCTTGGCATGGAGAGCCTGGCGAGGACAAAGCTCGAAACAATTGCGGATGAACTGCTTGTACTTCGCGTAGATAGTGCCCTTGCGAATCTCCGAACCGCCATAGCGCTCATCATTGAAAAGAGGATGGCCGATATAATTCATATGGACACGAATCTGGTGAGTACGGCCAGTCTCCAGACGACACTCCACTACCGTCACATAGCCGAAACGCTCCAGAACCTTGTAATGAGTGACAGCATGCTTGCCCTTGTCACCATCCGGATAAACCTTGAAACGGAGACGGTCATTCGGATCACGGCCGATATTGCCGGTAATCGTACCCTCATCCTCCTTCAGATTACCCCAGACAACCGCAACATACTTACGCTCAATGGTATGCCTGAAAAACTGCCCCGCAAGATCCAGCTGCGACTCATCATTCTTCGCGACGACAAGAAGACCGGAAGTATCCATGTCAATGCGATGGACAAGGACACCCATACGCTCATCCTTCGCGTCAGGACCCTGGGAAATGCCGAGATGATAGGACAAGGCATTGATCAATGTCCCCTCGAAATGACCATGACCAGGATGGACAACCATACCCGCAGGCTTATTGACAACAAGAAGGTCATCATCCTCATAGACAATGTCCAGAGGAATATCCTGAGGAAGCACCTCGAAACCACGCCTTTCATAAGGCATCACGAAACGGATAACATCACCAGGGCGTACAATGAGATTGGCCTTCGCAAGTTTGTCATTGACACGCACATACCCGTTCTTGATGGCAAGCTGTACACGATGGCGCGACGTGTCCATCAGATGACATGCCATGTACTTGTCCACCCTCAGCGGCGTCTGCCCCTTGTCCACATTGAGCCTGAAATGCTCGAACATCCCCTGCTCATCCTCCTCGGAAGCACAGTCGGCCCCCTCCTCGATTATAAGTCCGTCACCTGATGGCTCCTGCAGCTCATCATCATTGAAAATCTCGTTCTCTGTCATCGTAAATTATTTATTGTCCTTTGAAAGATAAAGAGTTACCTCAGTTCCCATAAGAACAGACATATCAGAAGCCGAAGGAGTCTGCTTATAGACCACAGCATCCAGAGAATCACTGTAAGTGCGGATATCCTTGTCGAAACGGAGCTTCGCCACATTCAGAGAATTGTCATGCAGCGCATCCACAGCCCTCATATACTTCATACCCGTAACATCCGGCACATAAGTCTGGTCATCAGCACCGAGACCGACAACAAGGTCGATTTCAGAACCGCTGTCAATGGACTTGCCCGCCTTGATGTCAACCCCGCGATACAACTGCCTCAGCACATTATTGGTCGCAATATCATCCACATAACGCAGATTCCTGAGAATCAATCCCTTGGACATAAGCTCAGCCTTAGCCTGCCTCATAGAAAAGCCGACAAGGTCCGGCATCGTAGTCTTCTTCGGAGATACCGAATTGATAGTAAGCAGGATACGACGTCCGGTCTTCACATGGCTGCCAGCCTTCGGCACCTGGGAAAACACCAGACCGCGCCCCATCTTGCGCACATACACAGAATCAGTCACATCGATTCTGATACCCCTGTCAGACGCCAGATAAGAAGCGTCACTCACACTCATATTGGTAAAGTCAGGCACCTCGATCTCCTGACCATGATGAGTTCCAATCTTGAGAAAAAAATTGGCCACGAAAACAAGAGCCAACACCACAACACAGGCCGCAATCACATTCTTCACGAACCAGTTGCCGAAAAATCCCTTAAAATCCATATTCCAGAATAAGTTTGTTCAATGTTACACTACTTGGTGAAAATCAGTTCCATAACGCCATCCGTCAGAAGCGCGATTCCGATGATGGTCACGATGACACCCGTGATACGGTTAATCCACAGGATGGTCCCCAACTTGAAATTCTTGCGGATTTTGCTGAAAACCCACGAAAAGAAGAACCAATAAAGAGCCGAACCCGCACTGAGCGAAAGCAGAAGAGGCGCAACCCTGAAATCATGAGGTTCCAGTTCAATGCCGAAGAACGCAAACAGCGCGAATATCACGAAAATGGCGCCCGGATTGGAAATGCCCATGAACACGGCCTGAAAGAAATCCTTCAAGGAATAAGAAGAATGGGCATCCTCCCTTTTCATCTTCCTGAACGGGTCCTTCAACGTCATACTGCAGCCAAGGAGCGTAACCACAATACCGCCGCCGGCCATTATCAAATCACTGTAATTTTCAATGAAAGTCTCCGCGATTGCCAATGCAAAAACAGCGATGACCGCAAAAATCGTATCAACGAGACATGCACCAAGCCCGGCAAAAAAACCGGCCTTATGTCCATCACTCAAAGACTTCTGTATAACGAGAATAGCAATCGGCCCCAAAGGGACAGACGCACAGATGCCTATGATGAAGCCTTTTAGAATATCAAGCAGCATATGAATCAATTTTTGTCATGCCGGACTATACGCAAAATACGCGTTTCACACATGACCATAATCATGCAAAGATAACAATTAATTCATATCTTTGCACAAGCAGAATGGCCTACCGTCAAAAAGCAGGCCCTCAAAGCATTAAAAAACAGACAAAATGAAAAACAAAAATACACTTCTTGCAATTCTGGTCCTTCTCTTCGTCGTCCTGATGTCCATCCCCTATCTGGTGCCCCACACCGGACTGCTGGCCCTCTTCGGACTCGTGCCGCTGCTCTGCATGGAAAGAATCGCGACCATGACAGGCACACGCAGGATATGGCTCTGGCACTACAGCGCCTTCGTACTCTGGAACGCAGCCACCACATTCTGGGTCTGCAACGCAACCATCGGCGGAGGAATCTTCGCAGTACTGGCCAATGCCTTCCAGATGTCTATCGTATTCGGACTGTTCAGATGGAGCCGCAAAATCCTGAAAGGCTCCCTGCCATACATCCTGCTCGCAATGATGTGGATTGCATGGGAAAAATACTACCTCACCTCCGCACAAATCTCCTGGCCATGGCTCGTCCTCGGCAACGCCTTCGCAAGAACACTGTCAATGGCGCAATGGTATGAATATCTAGGCACCCTCGGCGGCTCCCTCTGGATCTGGGCCTGCAACCTCGGCCTGTTCGGCATAATGGTCTCATTATCAGACGAAAGCTGGTCAATGTTCAACGCCAAAGCCAAGACCGCTGCAGCCGGAGGCTACCTTCTCCTGCTCGCAGCCCCGATGGCACTGTCAATGCATATCTACAATTCCTACGACGAAGTCGCCGGCAAAACCATCGACGTAGTGGTGCTGCAGCCTAACATTGACCCGTACCAGAAATTCCAGGCATTGAGCCAGGACCAGCAGGACGCAATCCTGGCAGGCCAGCTCACAGAAGCATTGACAAGAACAGATACCGGCAGGATGGTGCTGGCGGTAGCTCCGGAAACCTTCACGAGCCACGTCTGCCTGAACAATCTGAGTTTCAGCAGAACCCTAAGACGCTTCGAAAACATCATTGAAAAAAGGCCTGACGCGAGCCTCCTGATGGGCGCATCGACCTACGATCTCATTGAATCAGAGACCGTTCCGTCACATACCGCGAGGAAGGTCAGCGACGGAATGTGGATAGAGACGCACAACTCGGCATTGATGATAACCGGCAACAGACCGGAACAGATTTACCACAAATCCAAGCTCGTTGTAGCCGTGGAAATGACTCCGTACCCGGCATTCTTCTGCAAGATTGACGACCTTCTGGGCGGAGTGATGGGAAGGAATATCGGCCAGGACGAAGTGACGCTGCTGAACTGCGAGAAAAGGGATTCGACGGGCAAGGTCAATGATTCTGTACCTGTCGGCTGCGCTGTCTGCTACGAGTCCGTCTATCCGGAACATTTCGCGGAATATGTACGCAAAGGCGCTGAACTTATGACAGTTATCACCAATGATGCATGGTGGGGCGACACGCCGGGATACAGGCAGCACCTGAGCTATTCATCGCTGCGTGCAATCGAGACAAGGCGCGACATTGCAAGAAGCGCCAACACGGGAATCTCGGCATTGATAAACCAGAAAGGCGATATTGTCGCGGAAACCGAGTGGTGGGAAACGGCAGTACTTACAGGAAAAGTCTGCCTCAATGACCGTCAGACGTTCTTTGTGCGTCAGGGTGACATTGTAGGCAGACTCTGCGTATTCTTTTCCGTTCTTCTCCTGCTCGGAGTCGCCGTCAGAGTGAAGGTCAGAAAATAAGTCCTATTCTTTTGTCAATGCTGCTTTTACGACCGGATCAATCTTTAGATAAATGCGGTAGAAAGCGTTGTCGCTAAGTTTCGAATAACGTCCGATCAGGGCGCGGAGCTGAGGAATCAGATATTCCTCCGTCTCGGCCCACTCCCCTGCAGCCGGCCTGATACCGTCAACAGAAGCCGCATAAGACTGGAACGCAGAAGGGATGTTCAGTCCGTCAAGGAAGGCATCCAGCTTCTTATAGTCGTCAATTTCAGAGAGTTGCTTGGCATACTTGTCGAAAATGTAGGAAGCGAAACGCATCTGGGTAGCCTTCTTGTTGCAACGGATGAAGAACTTGGAGGCCAGGGTCGTATCCACAGGGACAAAGACATCCGGCACGATTCCGCCTCCGCCATAAACGGTACGGCCTCCGACTGTATGGTAAACCTCTTTCTTGTCCACCTTCATGCTGTCCTTGTCGAACATCTCGCCATCAGCATACCTCTTGTAAATATCATACTGGTAATCAGCAGAATAAGGTTTCTGGATACACCTTCCGGAAGGAGTATAGAAACGGGCCACCGTAAGCCTGATACCTGAACCGTCATTGAAATAAACAGGTTCCTGGACAAGGCCCTTGCCATAAGAACGGCGGCCTACAATCGTTCCCCTGTCATTGTCCTGAATCGCGCCGGCGAAAATCTCACTCGACGAAGCAGAATTTTCATTGATAAGGACAGAGAGGGTGATATCCTTCATAATTCCCTTTCCATCAGCCTTATATGCCTCACGTTTGCGATGAAGTCCCTGAAGATAGACGATTTCATCTCCCTTCTCAAGGAACATGTCGGAAAGCATCAGGGCCTGGTCGAAATATCCGCCGGAATTGTCCCTGACATCGAACAGAAGGTTCCGAAGACCCTGCTCGAGAAGATTTTCGGCTGCTGCCTTGACTTCCTGATAAGTGGTGCGGCTGAACTTAGAAAGACGAATGTAACCAGTAGTATCATTGATCATGAAAGCGGCATCCACGCAGTGGACAGGAATCTTTCCGCGCTTAATCTTGAACGGAATCCTCTCGCTGCCACGTTTCACGAGCACTTCCACCTCGGTTCCCGCACGGCCTTTCATGTGGCGGACCATGCTGTCCTGAGGGAATTTCACGCCGGCGATAACAGTGCTGTCCACCTTCAGGAGACGGTCGCCAGGCTGGAGACCTACTTTCTCGGACGGACCGCCCGGGATGACCTCCAGGACAATGGCAGTGTCATTAGGGACATTGAACTGAATACCGATTCCATCGAAATTTCCGGCGAGATCAGACTCCGATTTCTCCAGATCCACAGGCGGAAGATAGATGGAGTGAGGGTCAAGGGAAGCCAGGGACGCCACTACAGCAGCATCCGTAACTTTCTTTACATCAACGGTATCCACATAGTTTTCCTGTACCTGTTCAAGAATGAGATTCAGTTTGCGCCAGTCAGAATAATCGCCATTCAACTTGTGACTCGGACGAGTTACTGAAAAGAACAAGACCGTACCCAGAATACCGATAACGATTCCGAGTACGGCAGATAGCGTGCTATATTTATCTCCCTCTTTCATAAACCACTATTGTTCGTCAACATTGACCTGTTCGACCTCGATTCCGGCCTGCCTGAGAAGGTCCGGTCCGTCATGCAGCCTGTACTCGTCACGATAGACGACCCGTTTGATTCCGGCCTGGATAATCAGCTTGGCGCACTCGATGCAAGGCGATGCAGTCACATACAGTGTCGCATCCTCGCTACTGTTTCCTGACTTGGCCACCTTCGTAATGGCATTGGCCTCAGCATGAAGCACATACGGCTTCGTAACCCCGTTCTCGTCCTCGCAGATATTTTCAAACCCGGACGGGGTTCCGTTGTACCCGTCCGAGATGATCATATTGTTCTTCACGAGAAGCGCACCGACTTTACGCCGTTTGCAATAGGAGTTTTCGGCCCATATCTGGGCCATCCTGAGATAACTGCGGTCGAACTTCTTCATATATGAAATTAGTTTCTCTGATAAAGATATCTCTTGATACTTCTCTTAGGAGTCCTTTCGAAATCCTCAGGCATGAATTCTATCTTGGCAATCTTCGCATAGTTAGGAACCTGCTTGTTGATTTCAGGAAGTGTCTCCTGCAATTTCGCCTCAAGTTCAGCCTTGCTGAGTCCGTCAAGTTCTGCCTGATGATAGTCAGGATAGATAAGGGCAACAAGCGAACCATGATCTTCAATTACCAGTGAGTCAACGACATAGGTAACATTGTTCACAACGCCCTCGATTTCCTCAGGATAAATGTTCTGGCCTGAAGGTCCGAGAATCATGCACTTTGAACGGCCCTTGAGGAAGAGATAGCCCTGCTCGTCCAGAACTCCCATATCACCGGTATGGAACCAGCCGTCCGGCTCGATTACGCTGTTGGTAGCCTCCTCATTCTTGAAATATCCGAGGAAAACATTAGGTCCCTTCACGAGCACCTCGCCCGGTATATTGTGAGGGTCAGGTGAATCAATGCGGACAGACATGTTCATCGCAGCAGGTCCGCAAGAAGCAAGTTTAGCATCCTTCCAGTCAGAATAACAGATGATAGGAGCGCACTCGGTCATACCGTAACCCACCGTGAAAGGAAATCCTATCTTGCGGAAGAAGCGCTCAACCTCAGGATTGAAGGCGGCACCTCCGATGATAACTTCATAGAATCGGCCTCCGAAAGCATGGACAAGTTCATTGAGAATCTTCTTCTGAATCACTTTGTCAATGATAGGAAGGTTCATCACCATCTTGTTCCTGTCAATGATAGGCTTCAGCTTGGACTTGTAAACCTTCTCGATGATGAGAGGAACGGCGATGATGATATGAGGCTTGATGTCGGCAAACGCCTGCATGATGATCTTCGGACTAGGCACACGCGTAAGGAAATGCACATGGGCACCGATGGTCATCTCGAACAGGAACTCGAACATCATGCCGTACATGTGGGCCGACGGCAACATTGACACGACCTCTGTAGTATTGTCAAGCTGAGGCATCGCCTGCACGTGCGCGAATTCGATGTTGGAGTAGAGCGAGCGGTAAGGCACCATGACGCCCTTCGAGAATCCGGAAGTACCTGAAGTGTAGTTTATCAATGCGAGTTCGTCGGCGCTGTCCTCATAGTAATCAAGGTCCTCAGGACCGAAGTTGTTCGGGTATTTGTGGCCGAAACTTTCATTCAGATGCTCACGAACCTGGGACATCTCCTCAGTCTTGGAATAGAGGAATCCGAAGGTATTGATCTGCACGACTACATAAAGGCCAGGCATTTCAGCCTCTGAAAGGTTTTCCCAGATGACGTCATCCACGAAGAGTACCTTCGCCTCGGAATGGTTCACGAGATAGTGGATATTGCCGGGCTTGAACTCATGGAGAATAGGCACCGGAACTGCTCCGTAGGTCAATGCCGCGAGGAAGCTTACGCCCCAGTTGGCCTGATTTCTCGAGCAGATGGCGACCTTGTCACCTTTCACAAGTCCGCACTGCTCGAATGCGATATGAAGTTTTGCGATTCTTCTTGCTACATCTCTGTAGGCAAGATCCTGTCCTTTGTAGTTCGACAACGCAGGGCGGTCCCAGTTTTTCTTGAAACTCGTCTCAAGGAGTTTGTTTACTGAATGAAATTCCATATTTTCTAGTTTAAAATCAAAGTTTCAGTGACCTCTCTTTGCCGTCATAGCAAAGGGCTGACACTGTACCCTTGTCATTGACATTGATCTTGCTGTCGGGCAGCAGCATCTTGTTTCCGTTTCCGCTGTACAGAGGCTCGCCTCCGTCGAATCCGAACACAAGTGTACGCACCGAAGTCCTGACTACCCAGAACCTCTTGCCCTTGACTTTCAGCAGTTCAGGCAATGACTTGATTGTTTCTTCTGTTTTTATGCCTTTCCACGTAGAAGGTTTCTTCCCGTGGAGATCATACATTCCGATAGTGTTGTCTTTATGAAGCACCTGCACAGTGTAACCGTGCGCTCCGGTAAAGTCATAAGCGGCCGGACCGAGAAGGATTTCCTTTCCAAGTTCCACCGGGAACGGCTTCACAAAGCGCCCAAGCCTATCGATGAGATATAGTTTCGAACCGGAAGCGAACAGGAACTGCAGCTTGCCGTTTCCGAAATAGTCAATGTCTTCCACAGCCCCGCAAATCGGTGCGCCGAATGGAACGCCCCAGATTCCTTTTCCGCTTTCTTCCTTGAGTACCAAGTAGTTATTTGACTGCTGAGCGAAAAGGTTTGTCTTGCCGGTGCCGCAGTTCTTGACCTTGAACGGCCCCTTAGGGACATTGACAACGGTATCTCTGAGAAGGGCCGGCATGGTGTCTTCGCTGCCTGCGAAGGCTATACGGTTCACGTCGAGTTTCAGTTTCGGCTCAGCACCCGGCGCTATCGAGAAGAATACCGGACATGCGGAAACGCCTTTCAGAATCGTCTTCGCATCCTTCGCCATATCCTTGCTGAACAAGTCAGATATAACCTCAGGCGAAACCCTGCAATAAGCGCTGAACACCGTTCCCTCTGTCGGCATACGGGATGAAAGTCCTGAATCCGACAGGAAGTCCTTCAGCCTCCTGCGTTTCACATCTGACGAAAGCAGTGAAACCGTATTTCTGTCGCCGGCGATTATCCAGCCTTCCGAATATGCAAATGTCGAATCCGGGAGGCCGAAGAGTTTTCCGAAAAGTGCTCCGGCAAATCCGCGGTACGGATTGGACTTCACTCCCCCATCGTAATCTTTCAATGACTTGTAGGACATTCCCCTGAAGAGGACCGAGATATCCTGCTTTCCGGGCCTTATGAAAAGAACCGGCGAAACGCCTGTCTCCGTCTGGATGGCAGCGCGTACAACTTCCTTAATATCAAGCGCTTTAGCCCAGACATCCGGTGTAATTTTCACCCTTCTGCCCAGAGTATCTTTCCGGATTCTGTTCTTGTCTCCGCCACCGGCAGCGTCGATGTATTTGGAATACAAGTCGCATGAGGTCTCCGCATCCGCTATCTGGATTCCATAAGCCGCAACCGTTGCAGCCGGCAGAATTTCCGCCATCCTCGATGCGGAAGGCAGCATTGACCTATACATATTGCTGAAATATGCCGGACTCGGATAGGACGCCACCTGTCCCCTCATGACCAATGATTTTTCACCGGCCTCTTCGACTGCGAATGAGGTCCAGCCCGCGAAATTTTTCAGGAATGAGGAATATTTTCTATAGTTCCTGGACAGGAACGAACTTGCCAACTTTCCGCAATAATCGCCATTGACCATAACCGAAACGGCTCCGGAAAACTGCGCTGCGAGTGCCGCGCATTCGGTTTTTTCGAGCACTGACTCGCCCGAATCCACATGCCTCAGGCATGATTTGACGAGCGGAAGGGACGGCGAGAACACCAGAAGTGTTTTTCTTTTCAATGCTGCCGCATGGTCCGGGGATTTGTCAATGACAGCGTGCGCAACTCCGGTAGAGTCCGCGAAGCGTACCAATGTCCAGGCCCCGCTGGCGCTGTCTGACGGCATCTTGCCCGAGTCAATGACCAGAAGCGGGACAAGATCACCGCTGTAATGCATTGACACTGTGGCTTCTGCATTTTTCAATGAACCCGGTAGGTTTGCGTTTACGTCTTTCAGGAATCGTGCGAATGACGACCTTCCTGTGCCCCGGAACAACGGTCCGACGAGCGTTGTCGTGTCACAAGTCGCCTGAATCACTTGTCTTAATGATTCGCCGTGAAGTATCATGGCTGCATCCGACGGCACTGCACAAAGGACAGGGCAACGGGATGAGGCTTCCGCAAAGAGTTCCTCCTGTGATATGGTGGTATCGCCGCCTTTGTCTCCTGAGTACAAGACTGTTATCGCACTGACGCAGAACACTACGAGTGCGGCCAGTACGGACAGACAGATTATGAGCGATTTCCTGTTCATTCGATATTCAAGTTTCGCAAGTTGCATAACTTGCCGAGTGTTTGTGTACGTTACCACATACAACAAGTTGCGGGACTACTTACGTCAAGTAACTGTCCCACAACTTACAAAGATACATATTAATTTTTTTAATGTGAAGAATACCTCAAATCAGTGTTCCATTTGGAAATTATTTTCCGGTCTTAAGGATAATATTTCTACCTTTCCGACAATTCTATAGCCAAAAAGATAATAAAATCAATAGTTGTAGAATTTCTTCTGACGGTCGGCTATGTCCTTCGCCACGCGCTCGTAAAACGCCTTCCAGTCGGGGTCAATGATATTGTCACGAGAAGGGAACATGGACCCGCTTTCGTAATAAGTCAGAGGCCAGTCCGCAAGCACGCCCTTCTCCTCATAAACATCCCAATAATCAATATGTTTCTGAAGCGGTTTCAGATTGTCCCACTCCATCTCAAGCAACATGCCATTGGCAGTAGCCTTGTCATATGCATCGTAAAGCCTCTGTCTGGTAGCATTGGCATCGAAATGATAGTTCGGCTGAAGCCATGCCTTGTCGAAGCCATAGTCCTTCCACTTCGTGTTATTATAAGCCTCATACCACGGAACCCAGTAGAAATCAAGATTATACGAATGGATATAATCAGCAATCGACTTGCCGTTCTCCTCCCAGATACGTCCGTTCTCCTCCTGCCAATAGAATCCTATGAGCTGAAGATTCTCGTAGTCTTTTTCAGAAAACCTCTTCAGAGTCTCATCCACGAACCACTTGGCAATGGTCACACGATCAGCACGTCCCTCGGCATCTTCATTGGAAGGATGGAGTTCCTTGCCGTCCAGTTCGCCCCAGTTGTCATTGACAATCAACGGAATGGAGATTACGATTTTCTTGCGGACGAATTTTCCCGGAACTTTAGGTTTCAGTTCACTGACAATCCTGTTTATGCGTGAAAGCCACTCGCCATCCTTGAAAAAGGTGTCCAGAATATCAGTGGTCTGCTCCTTGTTCAGATGACAGGCATTCTCCCCCTCGCCGATCGTCTGTCCGTTATACCGTCCCATCCCGGGACAGAAGGCATCGAAAAGCCACTGTACACGGCCATCCTTTTCGTAAAGGAGGTAGCCCTTGTAGTCAATGTCTGTGCGGTCGTACTCCAGAAGCATCATGTCCATGAAATCCGAATTGCCGATTTTGTCAGAAGCCGACTGGCGTACGACAAGTTCCGCAAGCTTCCCGCCCGCCTCTGAGGAAAAGGTCAATGTCGCACTGCGCTCCTTTCCGGTAGTATTGAAAGAAGTCTTCAGATAAGAAAGGACAGTCGAGCCTTTTTCGAACTTGAGCCAGTCCGCGGAAGGAGATGCGGAAACCGTCCATGCAGTGTTTGATTTGACAATAACAGCGTCCTCATGTGCTTTGTAGTCAATGTCATACGTTCCTTCCAGCTTCTCGCCGGTATTTCGCAGGGTAACATTGACATAATACTCCGTTGGCTTCTCGTCGGGCTTCTGCGGAGCATCCGGTTTCGACGGTTCATCCTTCCCGCACGAAAAGAACGGGAAGGACAGAGCCGCAAACAAAATTAGTTTCTTTGTAAAGTTCATTTATCTTTTTATAAAAAATCCCATCGTGGACTTGACGGCGCGGTTTTCGGTCTTGTCGCCGGCCCAGTTGCTGATTTCGCTGTTCAGACGCTTGCCTTCGCAGATCATCGTAGTGGAGCCGCCTCCGTCGAAATTCACGGCGCTCACGCAGCCGAGGCCCTTCATTATCATCGCCAGTTCGGTTACCAATGCACCACGGCTGGTCTTGATACGTCCGTCGCATACAAAGATAATGATTTTTCCGTCAGCAGTCATTCCCACGGCAGTTCTGTCCGGGACGATTCCAGGGCCGTAAAGGTCATATGGGATAATCTCGAAATTGTCATAGTAATACTGCTCGCCCTTGTCTGTCAGTTCGAAATCGAAAGGACACTTGCCGTCATACAGGAGTACAGGACCGCCGGTCACGGCATATTTAGGAGACCAGGAGATGTTCTTGGACGGCATTGACGTGGAAACTTTCGCATACTTCGACTCGCCCTTGATGGAAGGGAGAGGCCTGTCATAGAAATAGTTCTGGCCGTTGGTACCTACCCAGCAACTCTTGGGCTTGCCGGACTCATCTGTTCCGAATATACCTCTGGTCGCCTCATAATATGTCTCATATTCCTCAGGCTCGTTCTTCTTGTCCAATGACCCCTGGAGAGGATTGATGTTTCCCTGCATTACGCCATTGACAACAGAAACTCCGATATTGTAGTTTCCGTAAAAATAAGCCGCATTCACAAGGAGCTGACAGTCAGGCTGATTGTCATTGTACTGCTTGTCCACGGTCGTAAGTTTGTCAGGAACGCAGACACGGAACTCGACATTACCCTTCGTGACATCGGCAATGGCATACCATGCATTGAAGACCCTTCCGTTCAGCTGGTCGGCAGTCGTATATACCTCGATGTCAGGCGAAACGGTAGGAGTGGCAACTCTGGTCCAATTGAAGGTTATCGCCTCCGGTTCCTTGCCAAGCGAGCCCTTGACAGGATTGCTGTACCAGATATTCTTGCCGGATTTCAGGTAAGCCCTGAAAGTGTATTCCTTGCCGTAATCCAGAAGGACATTGGAAATGGCCTGTATCTCACCGGTACTTGTCAATGCCAGAACAGGACCATCCTGATGCATGTCCTCAATGGTAGGATTGCCTTCCAGATTCCAGCAGATGCCGCAGGAAGGGTTTGAAGTCTTGTCCAGATTCACAAAACTGTATTTCAGCACGACTGAGGCAGGAAGCGACTTCACCGTCTCCTGCAGAATCACCTGAGGCCTGTCCGGATTGACCAATGTAAACAGGTCAGACCAGACAATTTCAGAGTTTTCCTTACTACCAGTTCCGTCGGCACGGACACCGAAATAATATGACTCACCATCAGCAATACCCCTTGTAACAGAATAACTTGTGGCATTTTCCACAGTAAATCCCACACGGTCGGAAACGGCAGACTTGTCCTGTGTCATGAACACAGAAAAGCCTGTTTCTCCATCCGAATTGTCTTTCCATGTCAGTTTCACTGATGACTTGGAAGACTGTGCAGCAACCACATCAGAAGGCGCCTTCAGAACCACTTTTTCCGCAGAACCGCTTTCGCTACTGCAGGAAACCAGAAGTGTCAATGCTGCCGTGACAAATAAAAGTCTATTCATCGTATTTTTGCACAAATCGGAGCAGGCATCATTCACAGGTGACTGCTCCGAAATAGGTAACCCTCAAAGAATAATTATTCTTTTCATGTTACCAAACAAATGATATTAATAAAAACTAGTAGTTGAATTCATAGAGGGAAATCTCTGACAGGGTGAGCCAAGCGGCACGCTGCCATTCTCCACCCCAGCCGCCGACATTCTTGTTGACGGTGATACCGGTCTCTGCACTCTTGATACCGAACCATACATAACCGTTACCAGTCATGGCGAAACGATAGTAACGTGCGGATACGGCCTTTGCGTTATCTACGGTGATCTTGTCACCCTTTGCGAGATACTCGAAATAATCGCCATTCTTGAGCGCACCCTGGCAATATTTCTTGTAAACCCAGATATTGTCCATGCTTCCGACCTTCACCCAATCCTTGCCGAGTTCCTCATCACCGGTAGGAGTACCGTCACCTACAAACGCATAAATATCGTAGGTAAGAGGATCCTGATCCCTGAACTGATAGTAATGATAAGCGCGGAACTGTGCGAGTTTGATGGACTTGCCCGCATCAATAGTGAACATCGCAGGCTTCGCATAATCATGACCTTCTTCAGAAATTTCGAAGCACTGATAGCCATGTCCCGAATCCTTGTCAGGATCACCGCCGATATATGCACGATACTTTCCGAACTGGATAGTCCATTCATTGTTGAACAGATACTGGTCGTTCTTGAATGTCTTGTCCTGATTCAGTTTCAACGCCTTGCAGCCGGCCTTGTCCACCATCACGGCACCTGTGGCCTGTTTTACGGTGAATTTGCCCATTTCAATGCCGGTAGAGGTCTGAATCTTTATGACAGCCTCACGAGCCTCAGCCTCTGATGTCGCAGCCACATCGAATGTGAACTCATCAGTACGTGCAGCCTTGGTCTGGAGATTTGAAATCCAGTCACAGTCTGAAGGAAGGATAACCTTGTAGCCATCCTTTTCAAGATCAGTAGTCACAGTAAAAGTGATGGTCTCACCTGCAGGAGCAGCATTGAACTCATTTGCAGAAACAGTGAACTCACAGCCAACGAAGTTGATGACTCTGACGATGGATCTGTCGGCACGTGTAGCGAATACTACAACTTTTCCGGTCTCTGCCGTAGCAGGAGCTGTAATTGCGATGACAGACTTGGCAGCATCTACCCTGGCAACGATGTTTCCTGACGCGAGGCAGTCAACTACAGTAGTTTCGTCCGCACCGGTAAGAGTATAAGGAATCTCTACAGTATTGCCTGAACCTGTGGAAGCATTAGATGACTCGAGAGTGAATGAGAAAGCCTTGGCCTTAGGGATTTCGATAGTGCTTCCGTCCTGGAGTGTGAACACGACCTTGTCGTCAAGATCCTGAACGCCCTGGAAAAGGTAGCAGTGGTCCATCTTGCCGCTGAGTGCCTTCCACTCCTGTCCGTCAAGAGAAATGTACCATGTCTCCTCTGCCTCAACATATTTGAACTGAGGTGTAACAGGTGCGGCAACAGATACTTTGGCGCCATTCTCATCGAGCAGGTACTCACCATTTACAGTCCAGTAAAGGATACCGTCTTCATTCTTCACGCCGATAACCGGGGTCTGACCAGGATCACCCTTGTCGCCCTTGTCACCGGTCTCGCCCTTGTCACCTGTCTCACCTTTCTTTCCGGTCTCACCTTTGTCTCCCTTCTCTCCCTTCACACCATTGGTAATAGTAACAATCTTTCCGTCAGAGAAGACAATCTCATAACCATTCTCCTTCTCGTTTACGGAAATGATGGTTACAGCATTTTCATACTGCTCCATGATAGTCTTGAGCTTGGAAATATCTGTATTCATATTCTTGCAGAGAGTTTCCAGTTCGCTTACCTTAGACTCAAGGACATCCACTCTTGTCGTAAGTTCTGAGTCATCGTAACATCCCGTTGCACACAGACCGAGCACTGCAGCAGCCGCGAAAGTCAAAATCTTTTTCATAAATTATAAAATTTATTTCGGTTATTAATTAATAATCAATGTATTCGTAAAGTCTGATTTCAGAGAGTGTGCACCATCCGAGCCATCCCCAAGGGACTCCCCATGACTGCACACCGCTGTCGATGCCAGTCTCACCGGCTTTGACACCGTACCACCAGTATCCGTTGCCAGTCATTGCGAAACGGTAATATCTGGCCATGAACGCGTCATCCTCAGGCACGCTGATGATGTCACCCTGAGCAAGTTCAGGACAATATTCACCATCCTTATATTTGGCTTTGATTTCAGTAATCTTGCCGACATTGTTCACTGAGCCGATCTTCACCCAGCCTTCATCTCCCTGATAAAGTTCAGTTCCGAGCGCTTCCGAACCTGTAGGAGTACCATTTGTCTTGTAGGCATATACATCGTAGGTAAGAGGAGTCTGGCCCTCATACTGGTAATACTGGTTCGAAATGAACTTGGCAAGTCTGATACGCTTACCGGCATCGATGGTGAATGTCATCGGATGATCCTGAATCTTATAGTCATTCATACCGAAGCTGAAACACTTGTAAGATATTCCGGTAGGCTTCTCAGGATTACCGTCAGTGAAGGTATTGTACTTGCCCCTGAGGATTGTCCATGCACCGTCGAAAAGATACTGCTCAGTACCGGCATCCCACTGTGAATCTCCCTGAAGGACAATAGGTTTCAATGTTGTCCTGTCCACCTGACGGAATGTGATAGGCGCGACAGCCTTCACATGTGCGGTATAGCTGAAGTTCGCATAATCAGGAGATGAGAAAGTGATTTCAGCAGTCTCATCCTGAGAAAGGAGCTTGTCCAGAACGCCATCGAACACGAGATGATTTCTGCTCTTGTCATACTCCTTGAGCCATGCGCCGTCCTTGACGGAATAGGTCCAGTCGATGTTGGCATTGACATTGATGTCAAGCTGTGCTCCGCGCTCGCCCAGGTCAATGGTCTCAGGAACTTCTGCGCTGAAGCTGAAGTAATTGACCGGCTTCACGGAAGCCGTCGCATAGAAAGTAGGATCTGAAGGAGAGGTAAATTCAATGACAGCCGCAACATTCTCGTCGAACTTGACGGTCGGGTCAAGCTGGAAGATGATGCTGGAACCTGTCTTGGAGAACTCCTTCATCCAGTCGGCATTCTTCATCGTATATACCCAGTCATCAGCCGTAGTCGTAAGTTTCACCGCGAAGGATTCACCTTTCTTGACAGCAACGGTTGCCGGGCATTCCACATTCATGTTTACAAGGTGCGCAGGCTGTGTTACCTCAAGTCTCTTGACGGCACTTCCGCAAGTAAACTCAAGTACCGAAGTCCTGTCCATACCTGTCTGGTTCCTCTCGGCGACGAGTCTGATTTCAGTCTCGCCGTTTCCGCGCTTAGGGGTAATCTTGAACCAGTGGTCAGAAACCGTCATTGTCCATTCCTGGTTTGATTCGGCAGAGAATGTAATGTCATTGACATCTGAAGAAAGTTCAATGGAATCCACAGACAGATTTATGTACGCCTCCTCAGTCTTGTTGCAGCCCAGAGCCGCAACAAGAAGAGTGAGCGACATCAATATATGATTCAGTCGTTTCATCGTTTTCGGATTATTATGTGATTATTCATCAATGTTGTACTTCCAGACCTCAAGTTCGGCTACGCTGTAAGCATTGACATTGGCAACATCGTTCCACCATTCGTCAATCTTATCCTTGTAAACCTGCATGAAGTTCTTGATCAGTTTCACCCTGTAATATCTTGCTGAAGGGACATCGCCATAAACGAAATCCACTACAATACCCTCTGACAGATATGCGTTGGTCTCACCGTCTCCAAGCGCATTGGTAGCTTCCCAACGGTCTGATACATCGACAGTTCCGATAAGCTGCCAGCTTGCCCAGCTGCCTGAAGGCTCGCCTTCCAGAGGCCATGCATAGATTTCAAACTGCGCGGCGTCGGTTCTGGTGTAAGGCCAGTAAGGCCAGAATCTCATCTTGGCAACCCTCATAGGTGAACCGAAGTCCACGGTATAGGCATTTCCGAAGGTCTTTCCGTCCGAGCCCTGAAGAGACTTCATAGCCCAGCCGAAACTTCTGTAGCCATAAGAAGCCCAGTCGTTCTTCTTTGTGGACCAGAGGCCGTCGAACAGGCACTCTGCAGATGCACCGTACTTACCCTGTTTTAACGTCTCCATGGTAGCAGGATCGGCATCACCGTCAAGCCCGGTAATGACTGAGCACTGGGTGCGGTCAACCTTTACAACAGATGCCCTGTAGGCAGACACCTCGTAAGTGAAGTCTTCCTCGAGATTGTTCAGTACGAGAGTGTACTTTCTGCCTCCGTTCAGGTCAGCCGTGGTATCGGCAGCAGCATTCTCCTTCCTGATGACACGGGAAGGATAATTGAACTTCATTTCAATGGCCGAGAAATCTTCAGTATCATTGAAAACGAACTCAACGGTATGCTTGTCGTTATCGACGATTCCGTTCACCGTTTCCTCTCCGGCAGTGGCCGTCGCAGAAGAAATGAGCTTCGTAAGAGGATACTGCGGAATGGTCGTGTCGAATTTCTTTTCAATGTCACATGACATGACAGAAGCTCCGGCAGCAAAAATCATCAGTATTGTTCTATATAACTGTTTCATGTCGAATAAAATTAATAAATACTACCACCAAGGATTCTGTGTAAGACCCGGGCTCTTGTTGATTTCCTCCTGAGGAATCGGGAAGAGGTAGAACTGTTTCTTGAAGACACGGGTCTCGAAGATTGTCCTCTTGTAGAAATCAGTGCTCTTGAAACTGTTGGTCGCAGGATCGCCTGCACGCATTGACAAGCCCCATACAGGACCCTGGTCGCCGAACTTGCCGACCTCGGTGCTGGTGACGGTGTTTGCGGAAGCGTCCATACAGAGGAGACGTCTGTGGCAGGTGAAGAAGCGGTCACCTTCGAGGTTGAGCTCGACCTGACGCTCCCTGAGGATATACTTGCGCTGGGCATCCTTGTCTCCGGCAATCTCAGGATAAGTATCGAAGATGCTAGGAAGACCTGCCCTCTGGCGGATAAGGTCCCAATATTTCTTGATGTCAGGATTTGAAGGGTCATACTCGTTCAAAGCCTCGATATAGTCAAGGAGAATCTCACCATATCTGATATAGACAGTCACGAAATGGTTCGAGAACTGCTGGTTGGAGAAGTCTCCCGGAACGATTCTCTTCTGGACGAGGAAACCGCTGTGAGGATAATAGGTAAGAGTGGAGTTGTTGGACATGCCGCCATAGTAAAGCTCCAGTCTGCCCCATCCGTCCTGCTGGTCCGCACGGTTGTTCAGAGAATTCATCCAGTCCTTGTCGGAAGGGAAGAAAAGCTGAACCCTGTGGTTGTAGTTGATGGAAGCATAGAAACGTGCCTCACGGTTGGCGAACATGTTCCAGTCACCCTTGGAATGTCCCCAGCTGTCAAGTTTCTTGAGGTCATCGATAAGACCCTTCCTGCCATCCTCGGTAGCCTCATTGAACTTAGGCTCGCCGTCAGTCACAGGATTGTAGTGCTTACCGTTGGAAGTGGTGAAGCCCTCCTCCACATAACCTGATGCAGGATCGTCAATGCTGCGGCCGTTCTCCATGTAGAAAGCATCCACAAGACGGAGGGTAGGAGCTGCCCCGTTGTTGAACTTGTATTTGCCGTTGGAAGGAAGACAGTGGTACATGTAACCGAAACGAGGCGGATAATCATTCCATGCACTTCTCGCGATAGAAACGGTACCGAAGATGATTTCCTCGTTCCATCCGGTCATTTCAATGTTATAGTAAGCCTTGTAAGGGTTGTAATCAGCAGAATTCACATCATTCTTCTCACCGTAATACAAGCCGAGGCCGGTCTCCGAGTGATGAACTTCAGCAAGGTCAATGACAGACTTTGCCGCATCAGCGGCTCTTTTCCACTTGTTCTGGTCATAAGTAGACTCCACGAGCGGATTGCCGTCCTTGTTGCGGAGGAGAGAATAATATTCTTCGTTTCCGTTCCACTGCTCGGAAGCGGCAAGAAGAAGGGCCTGGGTCTTCACAGCGTAGCAGGCCACCTTCGTAGCGCGGCCGAGATTGTTCTTGTCTGAAAGGTAAGAATACGGAAGAAGGTCATAAGCCTTGTCCATGCACTCCACGATATAATCGATGCACTCGTCGAAAGAGTTACGCTGCATGTTGCTGTAATCAGCTGAATCAGAAGTCCTTTCCTTAATCAGGACAACAGGTCCGTACTGACGAACAAGCAAGAAATAATAGTAGCCTCTCAGGAAAATTGCCTCACCGGTATATCTGGTCTTGAGGTCATCGGCAAGCTCGGCGCAACGGCCTATGTTCGCCTCGAGTTCGAAACTTGCACGGATTGCCTTATAGTAGGACGCCCACACATTGTTGGTAGGAGTCGTAGGATCCCAGCTTCCCTCAGTAAGGGCATTGAATGGGCTCCAAGGAAGATCCAGCTCATCGGAAAGTCCGAACCAAAGTCCATTCCAGTCAGATTCCACGCAGTTCTTTTCAGGAAGAACGGCATAGATATTCGAAAGATAGGAGAGGACCTCGTTTCTGTTGGTCCACACCATCTCGTCTGTCTTCATATCATCAGGCATCTTGTCCAGAAAAGAACAGCCGGACAGGAGAAGCGCTGCTGATGCGAATAATGTTATGTATTTGTTCATTGTCTTCGATATTAGAATGTGAATCGTACGCCAAGATTGTATTTGCGGGTAAGAGGATATGAACTTCCGTCCTGTGAACCGGTCTCAGGATCCCACATATCCCATTTCGAATGCATCCAGAGGTTGCTGCCCACGAAATAAACTCTCAAGGCCTTGCAGCCGCATTTCTTCAGCCAGTCTGTCTTGAACGTATAGCCTGCCTCAACATCTGAAAGACGGATAAGACTTCCATCATAGATGGTCTTCGTAGATGTCTTCTGGTTGTTGGTATTTGCCTCCTTGGTCAGACGCGGATAGAATGCGTTAGGATTAGGATTCTCCTCTGACCAGCGGTCGAGTGCCTTGGCGAAGAGGTTACCCTGCTTCACACCCCTGTAGAACGGGAAGAATGCTCCTCCGAGGTAGTATGAAACATGAGCCTGGCCACGGAAGAATACTCCCAGGTCGAGTCCCTTCCAGTTAATCTGTGCGCCGAAACCATAGTTGATTTCAGGAATGTTTGAATAGCCAATGGCAACTTCATCATGTACGTCGATCACACCGTCCTTGTTGTAGTCAAGATACTTGACATCTCCAGGATGGAGTTCACCGAACTGTGCCGGGCTGAGGTCGATCTCATCCTGGTCGGCGAAATAGCCGATGGCTACATAACCGAATCTCTGGTTGATAGGATGACCGGTACGTCTGCGCCAGCTGTCAGTAGGAGCCTCATCATTCTCCAGAATCTTGTTTCTCGCGAATGAGTAGTTTCCGTAGATTCTGTAGTTCACAGGTCCGATATGATGGTTGATCTCACCGGTAAACTCAAATCCATGGTTATTCAGCACACCCATGTTCGCAAGCGGCTGATTGTTCAGACCTGCGATACCCGGAACCGTCTTTCTCTGGATAAGGATATCCCATCTGTGCTCGTGGAAGTAGTCGAAATCGAGGGAAACCAAAGAGTTGAAGAGCTTGACCTCCATACCGATATCCTTCTTGAGACCTTTCTCCCAAGTCAGGTTCTCCACACCTTTCTGAGCCTCACCGACACCACCTGACCAGCTTGCGGATTCACCGAAACGGTGTCCACCGAGACCGCCGCCCCAAGTAGTGAGGTAAGCGAAACGTCCTGAAGCGAGGACGTCAGAACCGACGAGACCGATGGAAGCCCTGAGTTTCAAGTGATTGACAACAGGCTTGATATTCTTCCAGAAAGGCTCGTTGGAAATGAGGTATCCGATGGCGCCTGCAGGAAAGAATCCGAATCGGTGACCTTTCGCGAAGTTCTCGGAACCGTTGTATCCGGCATTGAACTCGACGAAATACCTGTCATCGAAAGAATATGTGGTACGGAATGCGAGACCCTGTTTACGATAAGGAAGAGAGTACATCGCAGAACCGGCAGAAAGGTTCACATAGTTTCTCTGATAGTACATTGCCATCGCACCTACACGATGCTTGTCAGAGAATACCCTGTCGTAGTTCATCTGGCCCTTGAACTCATCGGAACGGTTACCCGATGTCTGGGAACCATAACCGAGGAACTCATCACCCACATAAGTCTGTGTGACGTCATAGAGACCTGTCTCATCATTCACGCCGATAATGGCATAACGTGACGAATACTTACCGCGCGCCTGGATGGACATGGTATTGTAGTCATATGAGAATGAGACATTTGCATTCAAACCAGGGGTTATCATCGACAAATCCTGCTTCAGGATAATCTGAGACATGATCTGTGTCTGGTAAGTCTTGTTGTATCCTGAACCGAAAAGACGCTCGGCAGGGTTGGAAGAACCGTTTCCTGTAGAACCTCCCCATGCCCACTTGATGCTTCCGTCATCATTATATCCGATAGGAACACGGACAGGAGTGGAAACTGGGTCCAGGTTATAGGCCATCGTAAAGAGCTGCGTCGCCTGAGCCTGATAATTGTTGTTCGCGGTGACAGGCCTAGGCTGATGCGCATCTGTCATGTTCGCACCGATTTCCAATGAAAGGATAGTCGATTTCGTGACATTCATGTCAATGTTTGAACGGAAGTTATATCTCTTGATATGGATATTGGTACTGTAATCAGTATCTGGACTGTCATACAAGTTGCCGTTATCCCTGATATAAGCCGCTGTAACATAATATCTTGCCCTCTCACCACCACCTCTGATGCTGACAGAAGCCTGCTCGTTGTTCGACCATCTCGTGAAGATCTCGTCGAACCAGTTCACGTTCGGATAGAGATAAGGGTCTGTTCTTGCCTCAGTCTTGGCAATCTGCTCAGGAGTGAAGACTGTGGAACCGTAAGCCTCGTTATACAGTCTCATATAGTTCGCACCATCGAGAAGTTCAGGCATATTGGTAAGTTCCGAAATACCGCCCTCGATCTTGACATCGATCTGAGGCTTCTGCGCGATACCCTTCCTGGTGGTCACGAGAACGACACCGTTCGCTGCACGCACACCGTAAACGGCTGTGGCAGAGGCATCCTTAAGAATAGAAATGGACTCGATCTCCTCAATGGCAAGGTTGGACATGTCACGTTCAACACCATCCACAAGGATAAGAGGAGCCGAAGAGTTCAAGGAAGAAATACCTCGGATCCAGAATTCAGCATTGTCCATACCAGGCTCACCTGTTCTCTGGACTACCACAGCACCGGCAACTTTACCGGCGAGGGCATTTGTCAAGTTCCTCTGAGGGACTTCAAGTTCGTCTTTTGCCACCGCAGAAATGGCTCCAATGACGGAAGCCTTTCTCTGGTGTCCCATACCTAACAACGACAGCCTGGTCAAGTTCCTGGGTATCATCCTGACGGAAGATGTCAAGCGCCAATGACTTCGGAACGGCCTGAACCTGAGTCTTGTAGCCAAGGCTGGAGAACTCAAGTTTGGTCCCCACTGAAGGGACATTGATGACATAATAACCGTCAAGATCGGTCTGCGTACCAGTTTTAGTGCCCTGAATCAAGACAGCTACTCCCGGAACAGGCTGACCTGTAGAGTCGATAACCTTACCCTTCACGATAAGATTACCCTGCTGACTTACCGTAGAAGTTACGGGCGCAGCATCAGCTCGTTTGTTCGCATAAGCTGGAACCGATGATACCGTACCGGCCAAGGCCAATGATATCAGCGCCATGCTTGCAATGCGAAAGCTAGAGGTTGCTCTGATCATAGTTTCTTTTATTAAATTGAATTTTAATGACTTACGTATTAAAAGCATTATGTGTAAAACAATTTAGACACAAAAATAGAAAATAAACTTATATCATGCAACATTTTTTAATTATCCACATTGACTTATTAAAATTATTTATTTTCAATTATTCAATAACTAGGTTTTTGTCACCCCGAAAAGATGATTTATCCTACCTATTATAACGTTTAAGGTATAAGACATTTGCGCCAGACCAAAAATCGAGGGAAAATTTAGCGGAATCATAATTAAATATTTTTAAAAACATATAGTCGTAATTAAAATTAATTAGTATCTTTACAACTAATTCTTATTAAAACATTTAATACAGATATGCATAGAGGACTGCCACTCTCGATATTCCTTCTCTCACTCGCGACTCTGGTCTTCGGGCAAAGCAAAAACACAGCGTACGAAGACTCACACGTGCGTTTTACCATAATCTCCGGACAAACAATACGTATGGAGTATTCCCCTGACGGCAAATTCACAGATGCCAAGACTCTCATGGCCGTCGACAGGGAGTACTCTCCCGTAGAACATAAGGTGAAGACTTCCGGCAAATACCTGGAAATCATTACCCACGACATAAAACTCAAATACCTGAAGAATTCCGGTGCGTTCACCAGTTCCAACCTTTCCATAGAATCCGCGAAAGACAACGCATTCAAGTTTCTCTGGAAACCTGGCATGAAACAGCAGCGGAACCTGAAAGGAACCCGCCACGCCTACGATGCCGTAAAAGGCAGGACAGTCATGTACGGTAAAGATGAAGGCAAAGTCCTGGAACTGGAGGACGGACTAATAGCACGCGACGGATGGACACTGATAGACGACTCCAAGACGCCCCTTTTCGTAGAAGACAAAGATTGGCAGGGACATGAAATTACCAAGGAATGGCTGTCAAGCCGTCCCGACAACGGTTCCCAGGACTGGTACTTCCTGGCATACGGAAACGACTACAAGTCCGCGCTGAAGGACTTCACCTCATTTGCAGGCCCCATTCCGATGCTGCCACGCTACGCCTACGGCAACTGGCACTCATGGTACTGGCTCTATTCCGACGGCGAATTCCGCGAGATGCTGGAAAACTACAGACGAAACGGCATCCCGCTCGACGTACTCTGCATCGACATGGACCGCCACATAAACGGATGGTACGGATGGGACTGGAACACGGACCTCTTCCCTGACCCCGCCAAGATGTTCAGGGATTTTCACCGTGACCACCTGAAGCTCACCACGAATATGCACATCGACGCCATGTACAGCAACGAGTCTTCTTTCCCGCTCATACAGAAGGACTTGGGAGCAGACTCCACAAAGACTGACACACTGGCATTGAACCTGATGGACAGAAAACTCGCAAGTTCATTCTTCACCAGGGAGATAGACAAGATGTACGAACTCGGCTGGGACTTCCTCTGGGACGACAACGGAGCCTACGCCTCACCGGCAGAATACCCCGGCATTGACATGAACCTCTGGCGCGAGCGCCTTTTCTTCGAGGACAATGCGGCACGCGGCAAGCGTCCGCTCTACCTTGGTCGCTACGGCGGACTTGGCGGACACAGGTATCCGGTCGGCTTTTCCGGAGACACCTTCGCATCTTGGGAATCGCTTGAATTCCAGACAGTTTACAACACCACATCTGCGAATGTCGGTTTCCTATGGACACACGACCTGGGCGGTTACCAGCTGGAATGGTGGGACCCGTCCAAGCCATTGGCACAGACCACCAGATACGACTCGGAACTGCTCTTGCGCTGGTTCCAGTTCGGCGCACTCACGCCTGCCATGAGGAACCAGACCGCAAAGCAGATATCCATATACAAGTACCCGTGTATAATCGCAAAAACGAAATGTGTCGTGTAGGGAAACGAAATGCGATGGTTTT